>Ga0134092_1000243_pt1 | contig 57325 bp, 55 predicted proteins | sample 3_6taG_FD_94454 | JGI IMG/M metagenome (GOLD analysis project Ga0134092, IMG submission 94454) | Switchgrass degrading microbial communities from high solid loading bioreactors in New Hampshire, USA - 3_6_20_6_A3 metaG | ecosystem: Engineered > Bioreactor > Semi-continuous > Anaerobic >... | reverse complement strand
TACGTTCTATTAAAATGATATTTCCATTAAAATATATTACATTAAAATATATTAATTGATATGATATAATCTATTTGTTATAATATAACTTATGTAAAAATAACATAGGTATAGGTGGTGTTAATCATGAATTTAAACAAATATACTGAAGATGATTATTGTGATATATATCCTAACAGAATTTGTGATAATTGCGGGGATTGTTTAAAAGAATACGGAGTAGATTTAAGAGCTATTAAAATAGAAGATATTGCTAAAACAGTTGAAGAAAATGAGTTTTTAGAGAAAGAATTTCAAGAAGTATTGGGGACAATAAAGGAAGAAAAAGAAAACTTTGAAGTAGAAACAGGAACTTTTATCGATGACAGCTATTCTTATATAAAAGAAGGCTATATAGATCATAATTATATCGATGCTTTTGATAAAGTAGAATATATTGATGATTTAGATATTTTTGTAGAAGGAGATTTTGAAGAATTAACTGAAGAAGTTTACCCTGGATTTAGAAAATATAAAGGATAAATTATTATTGAATTATCTAAACAAAATAAAGAACACAAGCAAAGAATTTTTTGCATGTGTTCTTTATTTATAATTTTGATAATGGATTAGATTTAATTGCATCTCTTAAAATTTCATCGTCAACGTGGGTATAAATTTGTGTGGTAGAAATATTCTCATGTCCTAAAATACTTTGTAAACTTCTTATATCAACATTACCATGCTTGTACATTAAAGTAGCAGCAGTATGCCTTAACTTGTGCGGAGTATACTTAGTATAATCAAGTCCAGCCTTTTGTATGTGTTTTTTTACCAGTAATTCAACAGTCCTTTTGTTTATTGGCTTAAAACGGGAGGAGAGTAGTAAGTACTCTTTTGCATCACCTACACATTTTGTATCATCTCTAACTTTCATATAATTATTTATAGCCTTCAAGCAGGCATCGTTTAAATAAACCGTTCTTTCCTTATTTCCTTTACCTATAATACTCAAAGTATCTCCTTTAATCTTATTAATTTTAATACTGCAAAGTTCTGATAAACGTATACCACAATTTAAGAATAAAGTTAGAATACAATAATCCCTATAATAATTCTTATCAGTTGGATCTAGGCTATTAAGTAGTTTCAAACTTTCATCAAGAGTTAGATATATTGGATGTCTTTTATTAATTTTTGGTGATTCAAGTTCTAAAGCTGGATTATAATCAATAATTTTAGCTTTGTTTTGCAAGAATTTAAAATATGCCTTTAAAGTTGCAACTTTTCTAGCTCTAGCATGATATCCATTATCTCTTTGTTTTTCTGTATAAGATAAAAAGGCATATAAATCAGTAAGCTTAATTTTTCTAATAAAATCATTACCAATATCTTTAAGATTAATTTCAGCTTCATAATCTTGAACTAATCCTTTATATAGTTTTAAAAATCTAAAAAACAAACTTAGGTCTATTTCATAACCATTAATTGTATTTATCGATTTTCCTTTTATTGTTTCTAAATAATTTAAAAAATCAACAACACTTTCTGGTAAATTTTTAATTTCAACTGGTTCAACGCCATACTTAGATAGGATATAATTATTACTTGAATTAATTTTTTCAGCAGAATTGATCTCTATTTTTGAACTATTTTTCTTAGCAATTTTTTTCGCTTTTTTTATACTGCGATTAAGACCCAGATCTTTTAGCCAAATCTGAATATTTCTTACCCCTGTATTATATATAGTTGCAAGCTGTGTAGTAGTCAACTTATGAATAACCGTCAACTTAAATATATCTTCAATTATAGGCTCATAAACTTTTTCTGTATTAAGCTTTTTATATTCATCATAAACTTTTTTTAATTTATTTAATTCTTTATCTGACAATTTCACCTGCAAAAGCGACATTATATCTTCTGAATAAGAATAATTTTTATATTTATTATTTTTCGCATTCAAATTCATGTTTTTTACACCTCCGAAATGCTCATTAAGCCTTGATTTTATTATATCATAGACATTTTTATTTTTCAACATAACGAATTTCACTAAATGTATATTTAGCGAAATAAATCTTGTGTATTTTATATTAAAACTTACCTAAATTAATAAAAAATCTAATATAACTAATATATAAATAGATGTTTTTTATATTATTTGACATAAAGACTTATATATTTTAATAGTTCTTATAAAAAATTAATTTTATAAGACATTCTATGTAATATTGTAATTTATAAGAATATTTTATTAATTTTTGCTATAAAAATTTTTTGTATATTTATGTTCACATTTTTATCCACTGGTGTTACTATTTATGATTTTATTAAATTCTCTAATAGTAATGATTTATAATAATTCAATAAATTTTTTATTGAATTATAAAATATATTTTTTATAAATTTTAATTGAATCAATTTATTAAATGTCATCAAATATAATTTTAAATTTAAACATAATAAATATTATGTAAAGTACTTTCTTTATTATCATAAAAGTAATTTATTTCTTAAAAACTCTAAATTAAATGATTGATTTTATCATTTAATTTAGAGTTTAACTTTTATATATTTAAATGTATTCTATCTCATAAGTTATATTGTTAAATTTTTCTCTTACTTCTTTTACCTCATCAACTTCTATTTCTTCAATTATATTTTTTAGATATTTACTTTTATATCCATTTATAAAAATAACATTCTCTTCTTTATACAGTTTAAATTTTTCGCTATTTAAATTTAGAAGCTTTATTTTAGGTTTCTTTCTTATATTAAACCAATTTTTTTCAAAATATTTATTAATTTCACTAGCATTTAAATTCTCAAAAGAATTAGTTATATATAATATAGTTTCAGGTATATCATTTAAACTTATATTTTTTCTTAAAATTGTAAATAACAGAAGATCCAAAGCTTCGAATAACTTACCTTTTTTATTATTTGTAGATTTTATTGCCTCTATGTCCTTAAACAAATCTTCTCCATTAATTTTTTTAAATTTTGGATAATCTTCAAAGTAGATATAGTAATTTTTAAATCCGCTTGAATTTAAATTTTTATATATAAGAAACATCATTATAAATACATAAATATACTTTTTAATTTTGCTTTCTTCTGTTATTGCATTTACAACCAAAGTATCATCTTTTGTGTAACTCTTAATACTTTTTAAATATTTATTAAATAATTTTATATTTAAATCTTTTTCTTCCTTTGAAGTTCCAATATTATTATATAATTCAATAATTATTGGTAAAGGGTCTTTTAATACAAAATCATCGCTATATAAATATTCTTTAAAATATATTAGATCTTCTTTTAAAAATAAATTTTTATATCTTATTATCTTCCTTAAACTAATTTCTTTATAATTTATATTATCATATCTTTTTAAGCTTAAATTTTTTTCTAAAACCCCTATTCTTTCTCTTAAAAAAGATAAAAGTTTTCTATATTCCTTACTTGAATAACCCAAACCTAATCTTGTCTCTAAAGCTAATTTTCTTGCTTCTTCAGAAGATGTATTTTCTGATTTTAGCCACTTTCCTAAATTTGAGGGCTTTTCAGCAATTATATCTTTTGATATTTGATCTCTAAACAATTCTATAACATTCTTTTGTAAAGAAGTATTAAATAAGGCATATAGATCATCATATCTTCCATACTTTGGTATTAATAATAAATTTTTTAAAATAAAATTCGGGTTAGTTTCAGCAAGATATCTTAATAGCACCTTAAAAATTCTTCTTTCTCCAAGACCATTAATTTTATCACGAATAAATATAAAAAGCTTTAGAGCCTCTTTATATTTATAATTAATACATTTTACAAATCTTGCTATTATCCTGCTCTCTTCTTCTTTTCTAATAATATTAATATTATCGATAAAATCATATAATGGATTATCCTCTGATAAAACATCCTCTCCCAGATCTATTTCTGAGAGTTTTATCATTTCATTTCTAAATTTAATTAATAAATTATCCATGCAAATTTCCTTTCATAATATTTATATACAAGACACATTATTAAATAGCTGTTAGTGCCTAAAAATACTAGATACAATTTTTTATCAGCTGTTAGTATCTCATTTAAATATTATGTTATTGTAATCCTTTTTAGACTATTAAAATTTAAGTTTTTACTTAATATAAAATTCTTTTGATTAAAGATTATCATTTTTATATTCCTCTATACGCCTGTTTAACTCTTCTAAGTATTCAAGTCTTTCATATTTATATAAAAGTTTTTCTTCCAATTCTTCCTTTTCAGCTAATAATTCATTTAATAGACCATAATTACTTGAATTTTCATTCATCTTTTTATCTATTTCCTCTATATTTTTTTCCAAGTCTTCAATATCAAAGTAAATAGTTTCAAATTCTTTTTGTTCCTTATAGCTGAATTTAGGCTTTGATGCTCTTTTATTATCACCATTCTTCTTAGTTTTTTCCTTCTTAACTGTCTTATCATCTTCTTTCGGTTGAATTATAAACCTTTCTTTAGCAATTAAATAATCACTATAGTTACCAACATATTCCCTTATACATCCTTTACCTTCATAAGCAAGAATCTTATTACATAATCTATCTAAAAAATATCTATCATGAGAAACAATAATAACAACACCTAAATACTCATCTAAAAAATCTTCAAGAATTTTTAGTGTTTCAATATCTAAATCATTTGTAGGTTCATCAAAAATTAATAAATTAGGAGATGACATTAAAACTCTTAACAAATGAAGCCTTCTTCTCTCCCCTCCAGATAACTTCCCAATAGGAGTATATTGCATAGTTCCGTCAAATAAAAATCTTTCAGCTAATTGGGATGCTGTTATATATTCACCTTTTTCGGTTGGTATATATTCAGCAACTTCTTTAATATAATCTATAGCCCTCATATTTAAATCCATCTCTGTATCATCTTGACTAAATAAACCTATTTGGACTGTATCTCCAATTTCTATGGTTCCACTATCAGGCATGATTTTATTAGTAATTAAATTAACTAATGTAGTTTTGCCTACCCCATTAGGCCCCACAATTCCTATTCTATCTTCTTTCGTAAATATATAGCTAAAATCATTAATTATAATATTATCTTCATATTTCTTAGATATATTATTTATCTCAATAATTTTCTTGCCAAGTCTTTTACCGATGAAAGGTATATCAATTTCTGTATTTATTTCAGTATATTCTTCCTTTACTAACTCCTCAAATCTTTGAAGCCTTGCTTTTTGTTTTGTAGTTCTCGCTTTTGCCCCTCTTCTCACCCACTTTAACTCTTTTAAAATAAGCTTTTGTCTTTTCTCTTCTCTAGAAGCTTCAATTTGTAATCTTTCAGCTTTCTTTTCTAGATATTTACTATAATTACCGTTGTAGGAATGTAATTCTCCTCTATCCAATTCTATAATTCTATTTGTTACCCTATCTAAAAAATATCTATCATGAGTAATCATAATTAAGGATCCTTTTCTATTATTTAAATATTCTTCAAGCCATTCGATAGAATCAGAATCTAAATGATTAGTAGGTTCATCCAGCACAAGCAAATCACACGGAGCGATTAATGAAGAAGCTAAAAAAACTCTTTTCCTTTGCCCTCCAGATAATTCCCCCATTTTTTTATTAAAGTCCTTAATCCCTAATTTAGTTAATATTGTTTTTGCATTGCTTTCTAAATCCCAAAGATTCATTGTATCTATTTGGCTTTGCAATTCTATTAATTTATCACTTAAATATGAATTTTCTTTTATTTTTTCTAAAAGATCTTCATATTCCATAAGGAGTTTCATTTCCCTTGAATCACCTTTGAATATTTGTTCTAAAATCGTATCATCTTCACTATATTCAGTATTTTGTGCTAAATATTCTATTCTTACATTCTTCCCCTTAATTATATTTCCGTCAAAAAACTCTTCCCTACCAGCAAGTATTTTTAATAAAGTAGATTTTCCAGCTCCATTTAAACCAATTAATCCAATCTTATCGCCTTCACTTATACTTAAATTTATGTTATTTAATAATACTTTTTCACTATAACTTTTACTTATATTTTCTAATGTAATTAAATTCATTCTCTTCTCCTTACTATTTATATTTATATACTCATTTTAATTAAAAAGAAGATTTTGTACAACTCTTTGCACTAAAAAAGAGCTGTTTATACAGCTCTTTCTGAAACTTTAAAAGAATATTTTTTAAATAACTTCGTCATTAAAGGAACCCCTATAATAGAAACTACAACAAATTCTCCAAAAGCAACTTGTATAATTGATAATATTAAAGGCATACTAAACATAAAGTTCAATTCCCAACCAACTATTATTCCATTAAAAATTGTTGGCCATAGAGACGCTATAAGTAAGCTTATTTTATTACTCTTCATATATTTAGATGTTAAATATATAGATGCAACGCTTAAGAAGGTAGCCAAGGTTCCTAATACAACATCAATTGCTCCCAAAGGACTATTAAAGTTAGCAATAAAACATCCTAAAGTTAATCCTATTATATATAAAGGATCTACAAAAGCAAGTAACACTAATATTTCAGATAATCTAAATTGTAAATTTCCATAAGCAATTGGTGCTATTATCAGTGTTACTACAACATAAATTGCTGCAACTAAACCAGTCTTTACTAATCTGTTTGTTAAATTATTTTTCATATATATTCAACCTTTCTATATAAAATTTAAATAAAAATTAAAGGTGTCTAAAAAGACACCTCCACACTAAAAATAAATAGCATAAAATATATTCGGAAAATAAAATAGAGAATTCATAAAATGAACCCTCTATGTTATAAACAAAATTTAACGAAATAAATTTTTAACTATTACCTAGTTTTGTTTATAGACAGGAGGTTTTCGAACTGTCTTATTAAATTACTTTTTTATTATAGTTTGTTTATATTATCTTGTCAATCTATTTGCACTAATTTAGTTTTTAAAAACTCCTCTAGTTTATCATAACTTTTTACCTTATTAAGCCATATATCTCTTGTCCAAATTCTGTAACTTTCAATATTATTAGCATTTAATTCATCTTTAATGTATAAATCATCAATAATAACATATTCACCTAATTTTGATATGTCACCATCTAATAGTATTGCAATTTTCTTTTTTAACTTAATATCATTAATTAAAATAGGTATATTATAAATACCTATTTTATAATTTTGAATAAAACTATATCCTAATCCTCTAATAAATTTACATAAATCCCTCATAAAACTTTCATTTCTTTGAATAATACATTTTGTTTTAAAATTATTTTCTAATTCATCTAAATCCTCTCTTAATCTATGAAGTTCCTTATATTTCAAATCTTTTAAACAAATATTTTCTTCTCTTAGGAATAAAATAATTTTTTCCTTTAAATTTATATCTTTTATAAAGTTTAAATATTCATCTTCTAATTCTTTATCAAAAATTATTATTTTTTCAAAATTAATTAAATATTTTCTAAAATTTTCTATCCTATATAAAGATGATAAATCCGTTATAATACAAGGAAATAAATCATTATATGATTCTTCATTATCAATTTCTATTTTTTCTTTTGTTAATTTTGATATTTGTAGTTTTTCCCTTATTACATTATTCCACACAAGATTTAAAGAGTTTTTAATTAAATCATCTTTTATTTTTAAATCATTCTTTATTTCACTAAGTAAACTTTCATATTTATTTGAATTTTCTAATAAATCCTTATTTAAAACCTCGGTATTTTCTATTTCATAATGCAGCTTTAAATAATCTAAATTACTTATCAAATTCATCATTTCATCTTTATATTCTAAATTAGAATAACTATAATCTAAAATATCTAATATAATTTTATCTAAAGTATTTATATAGTTTATTGTTTCTCTAATATTTATACTAATATTAACTATCTTTTCATAAGCTTCTAATTTTTCCTTAATATCTTCTCCAGATATATAATTTTTAATTAAAGCATTATATTCCTCTTCTTTTAATATGTCCTTTAGAAAAATTACTTCATTTATATAATAATTTAAATTATTTAGATTACTAATATATTCTTCCTTTATATCGTTTTCTATATTTTTAAACTCATTAAGCTTATTTTCATATTCATTATCTATAATTTTTCTATTAAAAAATTTAAAGAAACTTTTCTTCTCCTTTTTCTTTATTAATTCTGAATTGAATTTTATATTAACAATATTAGCTAATACATCAACATCTTCTTCCTTCATGTTCTGATTCACAAAATAATTATCAAGAAAATCTTGCTTATATTTTGAATTAATTAAAGTTATCTGTAAGTTCTCTCTGTTATTAAGTTTCTTTAAATTAACTAATGCTTCTTTTAAAATAAAAATATTAATATCTTCCTTTAACACTTTAAACATAGAATTATCTATATATCTTCTATATCTTAAATATTCATCTACAATATTTGAATTAATTATTTTTTCCTTAGCATTCTTTAGTTCTCGATAACTATAATCCATAAGAGCCTTTTTAATTCTAAATCTTTTATAATAATTATATAAATAATCATATTTACTAAGTTTTTTATAAGTAATATTATATTTTTCAAGTAAGGATAAATTATTTTCATCTTTGTCATGAAGTAATTTTATAAAATTTGTTATTATATCTATCTTCCTATTAATCCTTCTTGATATAACATCTACTTTACTTATGTAAGTTTTTCCTGTTAATTCTGGAAGATTCAATATTTGTTCTCTCAAATACTTTTTAAGATTAATATTCTCAGTTAAATTAATTTCCTTTCCTTTAATTAACTTTATTATTTTGTTATCTTTTATTACATTTAAAAAGTCACTAGATATAATTAAAACTTTCTTTTTATTAAAAATTAAATTTTGAAGAATTTTTTCAAAAATGCATAATAACATATCTTCAGAAAAACCTTCTATTAATAGCATTTTATCCTTGTATTTTTCTAACGATAAATATGAAAGATAATCTAAATAATTGATTATTTTAAAATTATTAGTTTCCTTATTTAAAGCCATAATCTCCTTTGTTGCTAACCTGCAACAACCTCCTCTATAATTACTAAAAGTATCTATACATTATATTCTTAAAAGTATTAATTTATTATTAAAGCTTTTATTATATTAAGTTTATTGTCAATAATATAGATATCTTATCTTTAAAGGAGGTTATTTTTTGAATTATATAAACAAATGCATCAAATTACATTTAATAACCTTACTAATTACTACATCAATAATTTTATTTTATTTAAAAGGCCCCCTATCAATTACTTTAGATATTATTTATCAAACAAAAATTTCAAATAAAAGTATTGCAACAATAAATGATCTCAATGATTATTACGCATCAACAAATATGGATATTAGTAAATTAAAATATAAAGAAAGTAATTCTGACAATGTTTATATGGATCTATATATATCAAAAAATAAAAACTCTCCATCTCCCGTAGTTATTTATGTTCACGGCGGAAGCTGGATATTTGGTAATAATGGTATCCCCATAGGTATGGAACCCATTATAGAATCTTTTAACAAAAAGGGCTTTACTATAATAAGTCTCTCCTATGAACTCTTAAAAAAAGATATACCAATTTCAAAGCCAATATCTGATGTAAAGGATGCTATACGATGGGTATATAAGAATAAAGATATATATAATTTTAATATTGATGAAATTGGACTTATTGGAATTTCTTCTGGTGCTCATTTATCTCTTTTGGCAGCCTATTCAGAAGATGATGAATTTATCGGCGATAAAACTCTTGCAAATTATCCTTCTAAAGTTAAATATATAATAGATATTTTTGGTCCTACTGAATTATCAACTATAGACTTCACTATGATTGATGAAGATATAAAAGAGGATATAACAGCTCTAAAAAATATCGACATCATTAAGAATATATATAGCCCAATATATTATGTTAATGAGAATTCACCTAGTACTTTAATAATTCATAGTATAGAAGATGAAATAGTTCCCTACGAAAATGCTTCATCCCTATATAAAAAATTAAAAAGTAAAAAAATAGATACAAAATTATTAACTTTACAAAAAGGAAATCATAACTTTGAAGGTTATGATTCAAAAGAAATTTTCTATTTAATTTATGAAACATTTAAGTTTTTAACTAAGAATACGAGTCTTTAAAACTAACTTATAAAACTTGAATCTATTATAAAAAAATTTTTTAAAAGCAATAGAAAACTTGTTAAAATAACTAAAATATAATAAATTATTTCTTATTTATAAATCATTCATTTTTAATTATAAGAAATCTGCACACTTAAATTAGTGTGCAGCTATTTATTTAGCTTCTTTCTCTAATTCAAATAATCTTTGCCTCTCTTCTAAAGTTAAATCAACTGAACTTTCTCTCTTTTTTATAAGTTTTTCTAACTCATCATACTTTTCATCACCAAGTTTTTTTCTAATAACTTCTGCTTTCATATTTTTTAATTCATTTTTTTCTTTACCTGATAATATTTCCCCATTTTTAACTTTATTTCTTAACTCTGTTATTCTTGTTTTTTGTGTTTGATCTAAATATCCTTCATTTTCAGGAGTCCAAAAGCTATCAAATTTCTCCTCATCTATATTTAAATTGCAATTATTGAAAACTCTAAGCGCATTTGACTTGCTTTCAATTTTATCGGAAGCTTGTACACTTTTCGCCTGAACTTCCACTGAATTAAAAACTAAACAATTAAATATAGATGATAATAAAATTATTAGTTTTAATAAGTTCTTTTTCATCTTTTGTACCTCCCTTTTATTTATTTTTCATTATTAGTATGTGAAAATTTAAAAATTTTAAATGTTGAAATATATTGTAGAATAGTTTAAATTTATTTTGGAAATAATATTATAAGTAGTTATCAATTTTCAAAATATAATAACAAATAATTAAATAAGAGAGTTAATATAGAGAATTTTAATTACTGTTAAAATTTTTCTTTCAAAAAATTAAGTTACAAACTTATTTAAGTTTATAACTTAATTTTAAACTTATAATATCAATTATTAATAATTTCTAATAAAAATATAAAAAATAAATTACCATCCTACATATACTTCCTAACAAATCTTCCTATTCTTTTTACTGCTTCTAATAAATCTTCCATGGAGGAAGCATAACAAGCTCTAATATATCCTTCTCCACACTCGCCAAAGGCATTTCCTGGAATAGCCAAAACTCTTTCTTCCATTAATAGTTTTTCACAAAATTCATCAGAACTTAATCCTGTAGCCTTTATTGAAGGGAAAACATATAAGGCTCCCAGTGGTTCAAAACATTCTAATCCCATGCTTCTAAATCCATCAACTAAAACTCTTCTTCTTCTATTATATTCTCTATTCATTTCTCTTACACTGTCATCACCATTTCTTAGAGCTTCTATTGCTGCAAACTGTGCTGTAGTTGGAGAACACATAATAGCGTATTGATGTATCTTTTTTACAGCATCTATTAAAATTCTATTACCACAAATATAACCGAGTCTCCATCCTGTCATAGCATAAGCTTTAGAAAATCCATTTATCACTAAAGTTTTATCCTTTACTTCTTCAAAACTTGCTATTGATACATGTTGATTTTCATATGTAAGTTCTGCATAAATTTCATCAGATAATATAATAATATCCTTATCTTTTAATACATCTACTATTTCCTTTAATTCCTCCCTAGTCATAATAGCACCAGTAGGATTGTTTGGAAACGGAATAACTACAACCTTAGTTCTTTCTGTTATTGCCTCTTCTAATAATTCCTTTGTTAATTTAAACTCGTCTTCTTTTCTTAAATTTATAGTTACTGGGGTTGCTCCACAAAAGGTTGTACACCCTTTATAGGCAACAAAACTAGGTTCTGGTATTATAACTTCATCTCCAGGTCCGCATAAAGCTCTTAATGCAAGATCAATTCCCTCACTTCCTCCTACAGTAACTAATATTTCATCTTTAGGATCATATTTCAAATTAAATTTTCTATTTAAATAATTAGAAATTTCATTTCTAAGTTCAATGTATCCTGCATTTGATGAGTAATGCGTATGTCCTTTCTCTAATGAGTAAATTCCAGCTTCAATTACATTCCAAGGGGTAACAAAATCAGGTTCTCCAACACCTAAAGAAATCACATCATCCATTTCATTAATTAAATCAAAATACTTTCTAATACCAGAGGGAGGCATTTCCCTAACATTTTTTAAAATCATCTTTTCTAAATTCATATAAATAATACCTCCCTATCTTCTTTCTTATTTTCTTTAAATATAGTTCCATTATCTTTATATTTTTTTAAGACAAAATGAGTTGCAGTTCCTGTTACGAACTCTTGAACAGCAAGTTTTTCTGATACAAACAGTGCAACTTCCTTCATTGATTTACCTTCAACAATGACAGTTAAATCAAAACCACCTGAAGACATTAAGTAGCAAGCTTTTACTTGTTTAAATTTATATATTCTTTCAGCTACCTTATCAAATCCAACACCTCTTTGAGGAGTAATTTTCACTTCTATTAAAGCTGTTACAGTTTCTTTTCCTGTATTCTCCCAATTAATTAAAGCTGTATAACCTGCAATTATATTATTTTCTTTAAAATACTGTATTGCTTGCTCCACTTCTTCAACGGTCTTTCCTGTCATTTTTGCTATTTCTTCATTACTATACCTACAATTTTTTTCTAATATTTCTAAAATTTCTTCCATAATAAACCTCCATATAAAAAATAAATCTCCATCCTAAAAAAGGGACGAAGATAAAATTCCGCGATACCACCCTAATAAGTAATTAAACATTACTCACTCAGTTTGAATATACATTCAAATCTCTATAACGTGAGAAATACGTCAATACCTAATTAAGAATAAACATTCTTATTTTTCAGTATGAAATTCAAAGGCTGCTTCCTTTGATCTAACATGCCGAAATCCCACCAACTTTCAGCTCTCTTAAATGATCAATCAAAGTACTCTTCCTTATCACTATCTTTAATGATATTCTTTTTTTATATTATAATAACAAACTCAACATATTTCAATAGCATTTTTTATATTTATCATGGATATATTATTGATTTTTTAATAAAATAAATATTTTTATAAGAAAATGATATTTACTAATTAGAAAAAATAGTAGAAGGAATTATTTTAGAATTTTTATCTACAAGAGATATATATTTAATATTATTTTTACTTTCTTCCTTTACTTCTTTAAATATCTTTTGAACTTTTTCAATATCATTTAAAATATATTCCCCTATTTCTCTATTAATAATAGTTGCTATATTTGCTCCATCATTTATCATTTGATTAGTAACTGTGGTTCTAATTTCGTAAACAGAAATAAATGTAAAGGTTAAAGCACAGATAAATGTAAACATTACCATAGATCCAACTATTTTAGATTTTAGTAATTTAAACATCATTCTCCCCCTTTTGTTTATATACATTTAAAATGCATTTTATATTCTGTTTTATTATATTTTACTGTCAAAAACTTGTCAATGTGACATATTCTAAGCTTTTTCACACATTAAATATTTTTTAGTATAATTTAATAAATATTTAGATTAAAAAATTTAGTTATTTTTAATTTTATTATAATATAAATTAAAAATAGATATAAGTATATATAAATACCTATATCTATTTTCATAAAATTTTAATATTTTATGAGTTTATTCTAAAACTCCAATAAGAGAGAATGGTTGTGCTCTTACTATTTTAACATTTACTAAATCTCCTGCTTTAACATTTTCTGCAGTAAAATTAACTAGTTTTCCATTTCTTGTTCTTCCAGTATATTTTGTTTCATCATTCTTACTTAAGCCTTCAACTAAAACTTCCACTGTTCTTCCTTCAAAAGCCTTATTCTTCTTAATTACATTTTCATTTACGATCTTAACTAATCTATCAAATCTATCATGTTTTACATCATCAGGAACTTGATTATCCATTTTGTCTGCTGGGGTATGATTTCTTCTTGAATATATAAAAGTAAATGCTGAATCATATTCAACTTTTTTTACTAAATCTAATGTTTCTAGAAAATCTTCTTCAGTTTCTCCTGGGAATCCCACTATTATATCAGTTGTTATGCCTACATCAGGTATTTCCTTTTTAATAAGATCAATTAAATCTAAATAATCTTTTTTAGTATAATGTCTATTCATTATTTTTAATATTCTATCCGAACCACTTTGAACTGGTAAATGTATTTGTTCACAAAGCTTATCACATTCTTTAATAGCCATAATAACATCTTTTGTTAAATCTTTTGGATGGGATGACATAAATCTTACTCTTTCTAAGCCATCTATTTCATTTACTTTTCTAAGAAGCTTTGCAAAATCTATATCCTCTTCAAGCCCCTTACCATAAGAGTTGACATTTTGTCCAAGTAAAGTTATTTCTTTATATCCCTTTGATACAAGGTCTTTAATTTCAGCTATAATGTCTTCGGATTTTCTGCTTCTCTCTCTTCCTCTAACATATGGAACTATACAATATGTACAAAAGTTATTGCATCCATGCATTATTGTAACAAAGGCCTTTACATCGCTTTTTCTATCTATTGGAATACCTTCAACTATTTTTGTTTCTTTATTGAAAACTTCCTTAACTTGAACTCCTTCAGTTTGAACTCTATTTAAATATTCTGGGAACTTATATGCATTATGAGTTCCAAATATTATATTAACATAAGGAAATTTATTTAAAACTTTGTCTGCCATCCCTATTTGCTGCATCATACAACCACATATAGCAATTATTAAATCAGGCTTCTTCTTTTTTAAATGTTTTAACTCACCTAAATTTCCAAAAACTTTATTTTCAGCATTTTCTCTAACACAACAAGTGTTAAATATAATTATATCTGCTTCTTCCTTTATTTCAGTTTTAGAATATCCTATATTTTTTAACATACCAGATAATTTTTCTGAATCTTCTTCATTCATCTGGCATCCCCATGTTTCAATAAAGTATTTTAAATCTTTAACTTCTTGTTTATCCATAAACTATCTAACTCCTCCATATTAATCAATTCTAGGCTATTATACCAAAATAATTAAGTAAAATAAACCATTTAATAAATAGTTCATTATTGCTTCTATTCATATAGAAAAACTGCTAAATTACAATATATACATGCTTTTAATCTTATGATGTAATATGAAAGTATTTTATAAAAATCCGTAGAAGTGGATGGCTACGGTGGTTTGTACGTTTATCCACCTTAGGCTAATGAGTATAGAATTGAAAACAACTTCGAAATCTTGTGACTTAGAAGTTAATATAAGCATTAACGGTTTTAAACTCAAATTTAAGACAAATGAAAAAAGTGCTCCGTCCACCAAACGCAAGCACTAATTTCTTAACTATCATTTTTTGATAAATCAATAGCCCAAAAACCGTAAAAACGTTCTAGGATTGGCTTCGTGTTACCAGCACTAAGCCTTTTTTCTAGAATTCTTAGAAACTTATTTCTCTAGGATTCCGCACTCCTCAGCTTGCCTGAGTAAGTTTCCTTAATCATATTTTATTAAATATTATAAAAAACAAACTCTAATTTGATTTTATTATTTTAATATATCTAAAACAAATCCATCAGAATTGATAAGGTTATTTTTTTAAAGCATGCTACTCCATTAAGCTCATTAAATATTTATATAATTCATCAGTTAGTCCATATCTTAACTGATTATTATCTTGAGAAGCATGAAAGGCAGATATGGATTCTTTAATTTTCTCATCATTCCCTATTAATCTGTCTGTTAGACTTCTCCAATAATCTACACATTCAATTGCGGTAATATCAGTTTTAGGTAATTTCTTCTTATAGCAATATTTTAATTTTGAAATAAAATTAACCCATTCTTCTGCAGCATCTACTTCTGAATGATAATCACTTAATCTATTTTTTAACTGATTAAATTCTTCCATAGTAAAAAATTTATCTGATGATAAGCTAATATACGGTATTATTCCCTTAATATCTTCAGAAGATAGGTTTTTATTATTTTTAAGATTTTCTTTTAAGTTCAGTAATTTACAGAAAAGCTGCTGCTTTTGAGCAATTTCCTCTTGTATATTAGAAATTTGAATTTCAATAATGTTAAGTATATTAACATTATTAGATACAATGAGATCTTTTATTTCATCAAGATTAAAGCCCATCTCTTTCATCGCTATAATTTGATATAGTTCTGTAACATTTCTCATATTATACAATCTATGTCCTTTTTCTGTTACCTTAGCAGGCTTTAGTAGGCCAATTTCATCATAATAATGTAGCGTTCTTACAGTTGTACCTGTCATATTTGCTAAATCACCAATTTTTATATATTCACTCAATTTATATTCCCTCTTTTACTTTTACAATTTGTTTTAAATCCTCTGCATCAAATAAATATTTTTTGCCGCATATTCCACATTCTAATTCTTCACTTATATTTAATTGAATTGATTTCTTTAATTCCTCTGTTTCAACGGACATTAAAATACCAAAAAACATTTCTCTTGTGCAATTACATTCTACTTGCACTTTATATTCTTCTATTACCCTTGTATGCAAGGAAAGCTTAGCTGGTAAATCTGTCCATTTCCCTGAAACTAATATATTTTGATTACTATCAATATAATCTATTAAATACTTAAGATTTGTTTTTTCAACAAAAGGTAATGGTTGTATCATACAGCCTCTCATTGTTCCATTGTGAACCCAAATTTTAAATATTGTTTCTAACTGCTCACTTCTAGAATAAAAATCTGTAAAACATCCTTCTATTGAATCAGCTCTTAAATCTATTGTACCAGTAAACATCCCTGCCATCCAGCTCCCCTTACTTATGGACATAGTTGCACCTTTTCCTATTAAGTCCTTAAATGTTCCATTAAATACTCTTAACTTAGGAGAGAAAGTACAATGGATATTTCCTTCTCCATCTATATTACAATAAACAAAATATCCATCTGGCTTAAATCTTATACTAATATCTAATCGTTGATCTCTTTCAGTTAATAAACCCCGTAATAAGCAGCAACATATAAATATTTTTCTGTAAAGTTCTTTTGAAAATCCTGATTTAATATTTATTATATTACTGTATTCTATTATATCTCTAGCATCAGTAATATACATCCTAATTTCATTATCCTTTGTTAATAATTTTATTAAATTTTTCTCCATTTTATATCACCTCAAAAGCATAATACATCATAACGTTACGTGAGGTTCAATAATAAAATGACAAATGTAACTACTAAAAATCTTCTAATTATTTATAATAACCTTAGAGGTGATAAAAATGATTTTAAAAATGGAAAATGTAATAAAGCGCTTTAACAATCACTTAGCATTAGACTATTTAAGTCTAGAAGTGAATAAAGGTGAAGTTATTGGTTTACTTGGCCCTAATGGAGCAGGAAAAACCACATGTATAAATTCTATTGTAGGACTACTTCCTGTAGATGAAGGAGAAATAACTGTCTTTAATATGAAGCAGGATGGAAAGAACCAAGATATAAAAAGAAAAATTGGTTTTGTAACACAGGAAATTACTATTTATGAAGATATGACTGCAAAGGAAAACTTAGCTTTTTTCGGAAGCTTATATGGTTTGAAAAAGGCAGAACTGGAAAATAGAATTAATGAAGTAGCTAAAATTATTGGTTTAGAAGATCGTTTAAATGATCGTCCTGGTCATTTCTCAGGTGGAATGAAAAGACGTTTAAATATTGGCTGTTCTATCTTACATAATCCTGAATTATTAATTATGGATGAACCAACTGTAGGTATAGATCCTCAATCTAGAAATTATATTTTAGATTTTGTTAAGAAGATAGCTGCTGAAGGAACAACTGTTATCTATACTTCCCACTATATAGAAGAGGTTGAAGCTGTAGCTAGTAGAATATATATTGTGGATCAAGGCCATGTAATAGCTTCAGGAACATTAAAAGAACTAATTGCAAGAATTAAAGGTGATTCTCACATATTAGTTGATGTTAAAATAGCAAGGGAAGATAAAAAAGATGAGCTTTTAGCACTAACAGATGTAAAGGAAGTAGTTATAAAGGATAACCAATATCACATTATTGTACCAGGAGGTATATCAATAATTGATAAAATTGTTTCAATTCTAGCTCCTTTAGGAATAGTTAATGTGAATTCTAAACAGCCAACCCTTGAAGATGTATTTCTAACATTAACAGGAAAACAATTAAGAGATGAGGTGAATTAATGCTTAAGTTTTATACATTAAGATCTGCCAAGGATATTTTCTGCCATATGATTTTGATACTATTACCAATTTTATTAATAAGCTTTTTTAGCTATATTTATTCAAGATACAACATAGCTGCTGTAACACCATTACTAACTATTGGTTTTGCCTTAACCTTTCAAATATATGGTTCAGCCCTTAGCTTTGAAACTTTAGGCCAGGATTTTCTATCGCCAATGAGTAATAGATTATTAGCAACACCAGTTAATCCTACAAAGATTGTTTTATCAATCTTATTTTCAGGCATAATAGTAAGTTTTCTACAAACCTTTGTTGTATTAATATTTTCAGCTACTATTTTAGATATAAAATTTAACAACCTATTTTTAATTTTACTGGTAATGCTTATTTCAGTAGTATTTAATATGCCAGGTATAGATGGAATTAGTGCTTGTAGGGTTATAAAGAAAATTAATAAAGACATAAAAATTATAATGCTTACAACCTTTCATGACTATAAAAATATTCTCCAATCTCTTCAAACAGGTGCCTCTGGATATTTATTAAAATCAGATGATACAGAAAAGCAAATAATAACTATTAAAACTGTATATGCTGGCCTTTCAATAATAAGTGAAGAGGCTTTAAAAAGTTTTTCTGAATCACAAGAGGAAAATAACTTAACTGCAAGGGAAAATGAGATTTTAGAGTTAATTGCTAATGGATTTTCAAATAAGGAAATTTCCAAGCAAATTTATATTAGTGAAGGAACTGTAAGAAATACTATTTCAACAATATTAGAAAAATTAGAATTACGAGATAGAACTCAATTAGCCATATATTATTGGCAAACTAAAAATGGTATATAGAAAACTTCCAGTTATAGATAGCGTGAGCTAATATAAACTGGAAGTTTTTCTTATTTGCCTATTTATTATAAAATTATTTATTTAAAACCCACACTTCCAGTTTCCTGGCCTTTTGCTGGTGGTATATAATAAGGCATATGTCCTGGTTTAAGTTTCCAGTCATTATCAAAAAGTGTAAATCTATAATTTCTTATATTATTAAGCTCTTCCTCGTTAAGGTATCCGTCCTCAAGGAACTGCTCAATTAGTTCTTTTTGATAACTGGTATAATCATGGGCAAATAACATAACAGTGTTTGGCTCATCTTCAACTAATCGCTGTAATTTTCTAGTTGAATCTAATTGTTTCTCTGTTTCTTCTCCACCTAAAGTAATCTGTCTAACTTCATCAATTGACATATGATTTAGGGTATATGGGGTATCTCCCATAAATAAAATATCATATTCATCTGCCTTTACTAAAACAGAAGTATGTCCAGGAGAATGACCTGGAGTTGGAAGAAGGATAACACTTCCATCATCAAAATAATCTAGGCTCTTAGGAAAGCTTTTATACTCTATAGGATCATAAGTAAATAAGTCCATATTATCTTCTGCTAGTTCGAATGAATAGGGATAAATGGATGTTCCATTCTCCCAATCCTCTTTACTTATTATTACCTTAGCATTCGGTATGTTTCTTAGTCCACCAGCATGATCATCATTATAATGATTCACTCCAAAAACAAATCCTAAAGACCTAGTTTCTGTAATATTTTTCCTTCAGTTCCCCTAAAGGTAATCGTTGATTTTAGAGCATGGTCATAATATATGGATAGTGATAATGGTATGCCAAAATGTCTTAATTCATCTGTAACTCCACAAAGGCTGATACTGTTTTTGGTACTACACATTCCCTCTTCTCTAAACATATGAATCAAATCGTCACACTTAATTGAGCAACAAAACTATCTAAATCTATCTTTTTATCAAATACATCTCCTAGCTTAAATCATTTATCCCCAGTATAAAGAATCTCAGCTTCACGTCTTTCTTCCATCCTATTATATGGATTTATAGTCCTTTTAGGAACATCTTCTATAATAAGCATAATTTTTTAAATCTAATTTATATCCTTCAATATTATCCTCCTTAAACTATAATTTAAATCAATTAATAAATCCCAGAGCCTATAACTCTAGGATTTATAGCGAAATAATTTTATACTAGCTAACCATGTATACATCTAATGAATTGTCCAGATTCCACTTCTCTTGCTTCCGGACATTTACTTGCACAAATTTCTCTTGCTTCTGGACATCTTGTTCTAAAAGGACACCCCTTACTTTCAGGAGTCCACTGTCTTATTTCTGTATCTTTATCTCTTATAACAGGCAAATCAATTTTTTCTTCTCTTTCTGGATCTGGAGCTGCAGCTATAAGAAGTTTCGTATATGGATGTTTTGGATTACAAATTACTTTATCTACATCTCCCCACTCAACCATATGACCAGCATATAATACTATTATTCTATCAGCAAAATATCTTGCTGTAGCAATATCATGAGTAATATATATAAAAGATTTTTTCATTTCTTTTTTGAGTTTATTTAGTAAGTTTAAAATCCCCAATCTTATTGATACATCCAACATAGAGGTGGGTTCATCAGCAAAAATTACATCTGCACCAACTGCTAGGACTCTTGCAATATAAGCTCTTTGCTTTTGTCCTCCTGAAAGTTGGTGAGGGAATTTTTCTCCTTGTTCTTTAGGTGGTGTCAGACCAACCATTGTTAAATATTCATCCATCTTTTTATACATTGTCTCTTTATCTGAAGGATGATAAAGTTGTAATGGTCTTTTAAGATGATAATATATATTAAACAATGGATTCAAAGATGAAAAGGGATCTTGAAAAATCATTTGTGATTTTTGCCTATATTCTTTAAGCTTTTCACCTTTCAATTCATGAATATTCTCATTATTAAAATACATTTTTCCATAAGTTGGCTTATAAAATCTCATGGCAATTCTACAAATAGTAGACTTACCGCAACCAGATTCTCCAACTATAGCTAATGCTTCTCCAGGATATAATTCAAAAGATATGTCATTTAAAGCACGAATAGTACTTTTCTTTGCAAATATGCCTTTTCTAGCAACTTTAAAATCCATCGTTACATTTTTTGCACTAAATATTGGCTTTCTATTTTCTTCTACTTTCATATCAAATCTCCCTTATTATTATAATGGATTATGACAAAAGAAGAATCCTTCGTCTAATAAACTTATTTCTGGTTCTTTTTCAAAACATATCTTAGTTGCTTTAAAACATCTATCCTGGAATCTACATCCTTTAGGGATACATTTTAAATCTAATGGCGAACCTGGAATACCTTCCATGTATTTTACTTCCCCTTGTAAAGAAGGGAATGAATTTTTTAGACCATAGGAGTATGGGTGATGCGGATTTTTAAGTATCTTCATTGATGGTGCTTGCTCAACAATTTTTCCTGCATACATTATTGCTACTGTATCACAAAATTCCATCATTAAGCTAATATCATGAGTAATAAATAAAACAGAAAAATTTAATTTTTCTTTTAATTCATATATTTTTTGTAATATATCTCTTTGAACCACTGTATCCAAGGCTGTAGTTGGTTCATCTAATATAAGTAGTTTTGGTTTAAGAGCTAGTGCCATTGCAATTACAGCACGTTGTCTCATTCCTCCCGAAAGCTGATGAGGATAATCTTTTAAGCGTTCTGGGGGAATTCCAACTATTTTTAAAAGTTCTTCTGCCAACTTTTTTGCTTCTTTTCTGCTTTTAGTAATGCCGTGAATTTTATATAATTCAAAAAATTGCTTTTCAAGAGTAACAACAGGATTCAAACAATTCATAGCTGATTGAAAAACCATACTTATCTTTTTCCATCTAAACTTTTGTAATTCATTCTCTGATAAAGATAAAATATCTTTACCATCTATAATTATTTTCCCACTAGTAATAAGTGCTGGAGGTCTGTGCAGTCTCATTAATGAATATGCAATTGTACTTTTCCCGCAGCCTGATTCTCCTGCTAGTCCTAAGCTTTTACCTTCCTCAATGACAAAGCTTACATTATCTACAGCTCTTATATGTCCATTTTCTGTTATATAATCAACATAAAGATTTTCTACTTCAAGCACTGCCCCCATCAATTAATCCCTCCTTTATTACTAGTAGTAACTGCAGCTTGTTTTCTTAATAATTTTTCTTGAGCTTTCTTTTCTTTATAATATTTTCTCATAATCCTCTGAGCCCTTAATTTTGGATTAGATAGTTCATCAATTGAGAAATTTACTAATGTTAGCCCAGAACCGAATAATATAAGAAATGCACTTGGTCCCAATATTTCCCACCACACACCGCTACTTAAGGCGCCTGTACTTTGAGCATTATTTAACATTTGTCCCCAAGTCACTGACATTCTATCGCCAAATCCAATAAACTCAATAAAAGATTGTGCCATGATAGCATAAATTAATGTTCCTATAAACCCTGAAGTTATCATTGACAACATATTAGGCATTATTTCTACAAATAATGTACGTATTTTGGATTCACCCAAGGTTTCAGCTGATTTTATAAATTCTCTATTTCTTAAACTCATTGTTTGTGCCCTATAAATACGTGCTCCCCATGGCCAGGAAGTAACTCCTATTATAAGGCCAATTGCTAATGGTGAAATTCTTCCAACCATTGATGCTATTATTAATAACAATACTGTTTGAGGAATAACCATAATTATATTAATTATAGTTGTAATAATATTATCAACTATACCTCCAAAATACCCTGCAGTAATTCCAACTATTAAACTTAAAAGAACTGCTATTGAGCCTGCAAAAATTCCAACTAATATAGATACTCTTCCACCATATAAAGTTTGGGTCCATACATCTTTACCTGCTTGTGTTGTTCCAAGAATATGTTCAGCTGAAGGTGCTGCACGCCATAACCCATCGAAGGTTTGCATAGGTTCGTATGGTGTGAACAATTTAGCTCCAAGAGTTAATACAAGAACAATTGATATTAAAATCAAGCCAGCAACAGTTTTAGGACTATCTTTTATAAAATTAATTATTTTAGAATTTGAAAATTTTTTCACCATATTAAAACCTCATACTTTCCAATAATTATTCTCCGGATTGCCTTCTAATTCTTGGGTCTAAAAGAAAAACACTTATATCAGCAATAAAATTTGTTGTTAACATCAAAATAGTAGTCATAAGCAAAATACCTTGCATTAGCGGATAGTCCCTTCCATTAATTGCCTGAATCATAAGTTTTCCTAATCCTGGGTAATTAAATATATTTTCTATAAGCAACTGACCACCAAGTAAAAATCCTACTTGCATTGCAAAGGAAGTTACTACTGGTAACAATGCATTTCTAGCACAATACTTAAACATAATCTTTTTATCAGGAACTCCTTTTGCAATTCCCATAACTATATAATCTTCACCTAATTGATTTATCATATTAGCTCTCATACCCATTATTCCACCAAGACTTCCTAAAACAATGGCTGTTACAGGCAAAAAGGCATGATATGCAACATCCTTAACATATTCAAAGCCCTTTGCATATAATAAGGGCGTTACTGCATAGCCTTTCGGGAAAAAACCATTATACGCTAGTGTATAACTTAAAGTTAATGCAATTATCACAGCAGGAATATTTGATATAATTTGTCCACCAACTGTTAATGTTGTATCTAATACACTTCCTCTTCTCCATGCAACAAATATACCTAAAGCTGTATTAATAATAAATGATATTATAAGTGCTGTTCCACATAAAAATACTGTCCATCCCAATGGTCTTTTTATTACTTCAGTAACAGGATATAGGTTATTTGTAAAAGAGATCCCCCAATCACCTTTTAAAATATCAATAAAATTTCTAAAATAAGTTACTATTAAAGGTTCATTTCTATTAATTCCAAACATTTTTTCAATAGCTTCTATAGTAGCTGGATCTACTTTCCCACCTTGCCTTGCAAGCTCTCCTAATCTCATTTGGACAGGATCACCTGGCATAAGACGAGGAAGAAAGAAGTTTAATGAAAATGCACCAATAAATGCCATGAAATAAAAGGCTAGTCTTTTTAAAAGGTATTTCATTTTTCTTCCCTCCCCTTATATTTCAAATTATTTAACAGGTTTTAATTCTAATAATTGTAATATCTTAGAATCATGAATACAGTTTGCTGGATCTGGTCCTTTACCTTCCTCAACTGTCCAGCCTGTAAATCTTGAATCATTATAAATATGCCATTTTCCATTAAATAATATTGGTACGTTAATCATATTTTCTGCAAAGAATTTTTCAATTGTAGCTATTATTTCAGTTTGTCTTTCTTCATCAGCTACTGCTAGTTCTTCTATTAATGCTGTCATTTCATCATTTTTATAGTTGTTTTGGCAAGTTGACCACCAAGTACTTGTTAGGAATCTTGCTTGGTCACCAATTGTATCAAAGTAATACTTCCATATGTTGGTGTTTTGACCATAAGCTGTGTATAGCATATCAAATTCACCAGTTCCCCAAGCTTCAATAACAACTCCTAGTTCTTTAGGTGCATTTATAGCATTTATACCAATTTTTTGTAAATCTTCTGCAATTATTTGTGCACCATCATTCCAATCTGTCCATCCAGCTGGAGATATAATTTCAAACTTAATTGGTGTTCCATCTGGATTATCTCTATAACCATCTCCATCTTTATCAACAAATCCTGCTTCATCTAGAATTTTTGCTGCTTTTTCTAAATCAAACTTAGTATATGGATCTGAAAGCGCCTGAGCCTCTTTATTTATATAATAAGACAACATTGATGGTAATCCTGTAACTGTTGGCACTTCATCACTTAAATAACCAAATGCTGCAGATTCATTTATGGTCTTTCTATCAGTAGCCAATGATATCGCTCTTCTAAAATCCACTGATTCAAAAGCTTTTCTATTATTTTCATTTTTAGTCATGTAATTAAAGGTTAATCTCATACCATCATTTTTACCATACCAATATTTCTTATGTGGATCCCCTTTAACATAAGTTTTCTCAATATCAGGAATCATAATATATGCCCAGTCAATATTTCCCTCTTCTAATAAAGCTAATGCAGCATCATTTCCGTCAAATTGAGGTATTCTTAATTCATCTACTTCTAAATCATCCGCCTTCCAGTAATTTGGATTTCTTCCCAAAACAACCATCTCTGGAGTAAAATCTTTAACTACAGAAAAAGCTCCTGTTACAACTGGATCTTCCAATACTGCTGTTGCTGGATCTGAAATCTTAGAAAATACATGCTCAGGTACCATCCAGTTTTGATAGAAGATATCTTTTCTATGGAATACATTTGGATTTGCAGCTACAATTTTAACTGTATAATCATCAATCTTTTCTACTGATTGTAACTTAGGATTATCTCCACTCCAATTACCACTTGTGTCTATATCTGGATGGTCTTTTGCGTACGTAAATGTAAACACTACATCATCAGCATTAAAATCTTCACCATCACTCCACTTAATTCCTTGTCTAACTTTTACAATAAGAGTTTTGTTATCTTCTTCACTTATTATATCTTCAGCTAACCACATCACCTCTTTACCGCCATTATTAGCATCAAAAATAACTAATGGCTCATACATAAATCCTTGAACAAATTGAGCCGGCTTATTATATGGATTAAAATTCCTAACCCAGCCCTGGGAAGACTCAAGCAAAGTAGTTAGAACTGCTGGTTTTTCATTATCACCAGCTTGTCCTTTATTTCCTTCACTTGAATTACATCCTGCAAATAACCCCGCAACAATAGCAACCGAACAAATAAGACTTGCAATTTTTTTGACTTTCATATTAATCTCCTCCTAAATAGTTTAATTAAATATTCTACTGAACTTTTTATTTGCTAGTATACGTTTACAAAGAGTTTATTTAGCCAGTATCAATTAAAATAATTTTATGTCTCCCCCTATAATATTTATAATCATTATATTGATATTCTTAAAATTAAAAATCATTCCTATAATTTAAATTAATAAATAGAAAATTTATATATCAAATAAATATAAAAGTAGCAGATTTTATTTCTCTGCTACTTATAAAAAATTAATTTTTTTATTCATTTTTCAACAAAGTTATTCAATTTATCTCAAATGTTTGAAATAGCTTGAAGGAGGTCCATATTTAATAGATTTTAAAGTTCTTTGCTGAATTAAATATAGATTTAGTAAAATTAATTAATAATTTCTCCATCATTTTTATCTAATTTTTCTTTCCACTCTTTACGCTCATTATTGGTTAGTAACTCAATTTCTGTTAGTTCACCAATAATTTTTAAAGGCTCCTTTGAACGATAAGAACGAGTTAAATTACCAGGAAACTTCTTATTAGTAACATTTGGGTCATTCTCAAATTCTCCTGTTGGTTCTACTATATAAACTCTTTCTTTACCCTCACCTTTTGCTAATGCTGCTGCTAATACTGCCCCTTTTATATTAGCAGTAAAATAAATATGATTCATTACAAGATCATCTTTATAATTTGACTTTCCACCTGGAGTTAATAAATCTCCAACTTTCAAATCAGCCCTTGTTCCATGATAAAAAGGTCCTTTATCAAAATGTTCATCTTTATATAATTCATAAAATTCATAATTTCTTTTAGCCTTCTCATAATCGCATAATGATTCTGAATATTTCGCAATATTATGATACAAAGTTGAATAAGCACTCTTTACATTTTCATCATTAATATTTAATGCATATTTTAAAGAAGTTTCCATCCATTTTAATTTATCTTTAATGTTATTATGTATTCTAGCTAGATGATATGCTGCTATAAATTTTTCATAATCATCACTAGCTTCTATCCATGCTTTATTAAAAGTTTCCCTGGCTTTCTCTATGTTTCCTCTATCTTCCAAACTCATTCCCTCCATACAAAGCTTAATAATAGGATTGTTTGGATCAAATTTTATCGTCATACAATTTACCTCCATTGATATATCCACATGTAGTAATAAAATATATTAGAATTAACTAAAAGGATTGATATTTATTATATTCAATATGTTGCAAAATACTCCTCTAAAGTTATACCTTTTTCTTTTATTTCATATGAGTGTTCAATACCAACATATCTTATATGCCAAGGCTCATAAGCATATCCCGTAATATTTTCTTTACCTTTCATATATCTTAGAATAAATCCATATTTATGCATATTATTATGTAACCATCTACACTCTTCTGTATTTTCAAAAGATATATCCATATGAGTATAATTAACTGCCAAAACATCTACTGCAAGACCTGTCTGATGTTCACTAAAACCAGGTTTTGCAACATATTTATCCGCATACTCTTCTCCTTTATAAAAAACCTCAGTATTATAAATGTCTTCTTGAGCCTCATAGGATCTATAACCTGAAACCGCAAGCAAATATATTCCATCTTTCTCGGCATCTTCAAACATTCTTTTTAAATGTTCACCAACTTCCCTTCTCAATAAAATTTCCTTGTTTGAATTAACCTGGACGATTTCTAAATCTTCTGGCTCATACTCTCTTTCTAAATCATTTTCTTTATTAACTAATAAAATATTATGTATATTTCTGTTACTTGCTTTATTGATTTCATTATTATTAAACTCTTTTTCGTCATTTGATATATTTGCATCTTTATTATTAGATATACTAAAATTCTTAATTATTTTACTAGAAAAAATAAAAAACATACATCCTAATAAAATTAATACACTAAATCTTCTAATTCTTTTTTCTTTTCTTTTCATATTGCCCTTCCTTTCTTGTTTTCTTACACAAAAAAGCTTTCTTCTTTCGATATTCATATAAAGTTCTATAATTAATTAGTTTAATTAATTATCATATTTTTCATACCTTGAATATTTTATATTATAATGCCTTAACTTAACAAAAATAGTTACAGAAGAATTAAAAATAATTTAAATTAATATATTTTTACCCTTTTCTTAGGAGTGATAAAATGAAAGTAGAATTTAAAAAAATGCATGGCTGCGGTAATGATTATATCTTCTTTAATTGCTTTAATAATGACATACCTAAGGCAGAAACTCTTTCTAAATTTTTATCAGATAGACATTTTGGTATTGGAGGTGATGGAATTGTACTTATTTATAAATCAGATATAGCTGATGCAAAAATGCGTATGTTTAATGCTGATGGCAGCGAAGGGAAAATGTGTGGAAACGCAATAAGATGTGTTGCTAAATATTTATTTGATAATAACATTATTAAAAGGAAAAATATAAGTATTGAAACTCTAAGTGGAATTAAAAATTTATTCCTTCATATAGAAAACAACTTAGTATCATCAGTAACGGTAGACATGGGAAAAGCTGAATTTCTTCCTTCCAAAATCCCTGTGAAACTTGATGGTGAAAAAATAATCAACAGAAAAGTATTTATAAATGATAAAGATTATAATATAACTTGTATTTCTATTGGAAATCCTCATTGTATTGTTTTTATTAATGATATATATTCGCTAAATTTAATGAATATTGGACCAAAATTCGAACATTCTCCCATTTTTCCTGAAAGAGTAAATACTGAATTTGTTGAAGTTATAAATACTAATACAATAAAAATGAGAGTATGGGAGCGAGGAAGCGGTGAAACCTTAGCTTGTGGCACAGGAGCCTGTGCAGCTGCAGTAGCTTCAGTCGAAAATGGTTTTTGTAATAAAAAAGAAAATATTACCGTTATTCTTGCCGGAGGAAAATTAGTTATTAATTATAGTGATGAAAGAATACTAATGACTGGTAAAGCTGAAAAAGTTTTTGAAGGTGTTATAGAAATTTAATATTAAAAATAAGGGGAAGTGATATATGAAGATTAATAACAATTATTTAAAGCTAGAAAATAATTATTTATTTTCTACCATTACCCAAAAGGTAGATGATTATAAAAGAATGCATCCTGACAAAGAAATAATCAATCTAGGAATAGGTGATGTAACTATGCCTCTTCCAAATACAGTTATAAATGCCCTGCATAAAGCAGTTTCAGAAATGGCTTCTAAACATACCTTTAGAGGATATGGACCTGAACATGGATATAGATTTTTAAAAACTGCAGTTCGTAACTACTATGAAAAAAGAAATATTTTTATAGATGAAAATGAGATATTTATTAGTGAAGGTGCAAATAGTGATTTAGGAAATATTCTGGATATATTTTCAACCGATAATACAGTCTTAATACCAGATCCAGTATATCCAGTATATATGGATGCAAATATTATGGCAGGAAGAAAAATAATATATATGTATGCAACTGAAGAAAACGATTTTTTACCAATGCCTGATAAAAATATAAAAGCTGATATTATTTTTATGTGTTCTCCAAACAATCCTACAGGAGCTGTATATAATAAAGAACAGCTAAAGGAATGGGTAGAATATGCACTCTACTGTAAAGCTGTAATTATATTTGATGGAGCATATGAAGCCTATATTCAGGATAAAAATCTACCTAGAAGCATTTATGAAATTGAAGGCGCCAAAAAATGTGCTATAGAGATTTGCTCTCTTTCAAAAAATGCTGGTTTTACAGGAACAAGATGTGGATATACAATTGTTCCAAATGACCTTAGATTTGAAGGTATTCATTTAAATATGTTGTGGCTAAGACGGCAAACTACCAAATTTAATGGAGTAGCCTACATTATTCAACGTGGTGCGGAAGCTGCTTTTTCAAAAGAAGGACAAGATGAAATAAATAAATATATTAATTATTACATGGAAAACGCTAAAATAATTTGTGATACATTACGTAATATTAATATATGGTTTACTGGAGGTGAAAACTCACCTTATATTTGGTTAAAATGCCCTAAAGGTATGAATTCTTGGGAATTTTTCGATTTTCTATTAGAAAAGGCTAATACTGTTGGTTCACCAGGTTCAGGCTTCGGAAAAAACGGAGAAGGTTTCTTTAGATTAACCTCCTTTGGTGATCGAAAAAAAGTGGAAATTGCCATGAAAAGAATATCTTCTGTTCTAATTTAAATTATATTGCTTAATAAAAAGCACTGATTTTCATTAATCAGTGTTTTTATTATTATATTATATCTATTGGTTAACAAGATCATCTTTTATATAATCATGAATATTAAACTTAAATTCTTCAGCTAATAAAATTAATTCTTCCTCATCTGCATTATCAATACTTAAAATAAGCGGCATAATAGCTGAAGGACCAACCCTCTTCATTAAATCCTCCTTTAATTTTTTATAGTCAATATTCTCCATTTTATTACCCCTTCCCTTTATAAATACATCAAAATATTTCAACTCAAACAAAACACAAATACATTATAACATACATTTTTTACCATAAAAACTTTTTTCAGACATTTTTTAATGTTATCAAATTAAAATACTTTTTATCTCTATTAATTTATATTTAATCATTGTTATTAACAATTTTTTACTATTTTCATAAAATAATTTATAAAGGTGGTGTTGAAATGAATAATATAAATGATAATCCTTCTAACGCATTTGATTATATTGTAGTAGGAACTGGTCCAGCAGGTGCTGTCTTAGCCAAAACTCTAAGTGATGATAAGAGAAACTCTGTTCTTTTACTAGAAGCAGGGGAAAATAATGATAAAAACATAGAAATTAGAAATTCTACTACAAATTTAAGAAATTACTATCCTCAATATTTTTGGCAAGGAGTTACAGCACCTCAAAAATATTTAAACGGAAAAATTTTTGAATGGACAACTGGAAGACTAGCTGGTGGAGGATCCTCAATAAATGGAGAACAATATGTAAGACCAACAAAGAAGCTCTTAAAAAGATTAGAAGATTATTTAGGTTCTATATGGGGACCAAATCAAGCAATGAAAAATTTTATTGAACTGGAAAATTATAATGGTAAAACCACTAATACTTCTGCCCACGGTTATGATGGTAGATTAGATATCAGACAAACTCCAGAAATTGTTCCAACCATTACAAAAAAGCTGGTAGCTGCCATAGAAGAAGCTACAGGTTTTAAAACTATATTAGATTATAATGATCCTAATACCCCCCTCGGTCCATTCTACAGATGGCAATTATGTCAAAAACCTAATGGAGAACGTGAAAGTGCTTCTACTGCTTTTCTCTCTGCTGATATTGTATGTCCAAAAGGCTATGGCCAAAATGGACGTCGACTTAGAGTTTTTTATAACTCTACTGCCCTTAAGGTAAATTTTAATTCTAATAAAGTTGCAAATAGGATTGATTTCCTTAATGAAGGGAAACTTCAAAGAGCATTTGCAACTAAAGGGATAATTTTATCGGCTGGTATAAATAGCACACAAATTTTGATGCTGTCAGGAATTGGCCCTGAAGAAAAACTTAAAACTGCAAATATTCCTGTTATATTTAATAATCCAAATGTAGGTAAGAACCTTTCCAATCATACTCTTAATACTGCTGTATTTACACTAAATGAAAAAGATCTTACAGATATAAATAAAGATCCAAATGCCCTTTATAATGGAGGTGCTTTTTTACCAATTCCTCTTCCTGATGAGGATCAAGAAGAACGTAGTATTCAACTTATAGGGTCAATATCTAATAATTCATTATTACTTATAATTATTTATTTGCACCCAGAAAGCAAAGGAAGTATAAACATTCAAAATAATGATCCTCTTAAAATTGTTTTAGCTGATGAAGGATATCTTAGTAATCCAAAAGATTTACAAGTTATTAAAGCTGTTTATAGAAATTACATTAAAAATATAGCTAGCAGACTTTCTAAAATCGATTCAGCTTATAGACTTATATCGCCAACTATTGATGTAATAGATGATGATGAAAAACTTGAAGAATATATAAAAAATAACTTTGGTCACCCTCATCATCAGCAATCTTCTCTAAGCATGGGGCCATTAAATAACGGTGGTGTTGTTGATAATTACGGCAGAGTTTATGGTGTTAGCAATTTAATTGTAGCTGACGCTTCCATTCTTCCTTTCAGTATTGATGGTAATACTAGTGCTGCTGCATACTTAGTAGGATATACAATTGCCAAACAATTGCTTGCTAATAATACCTATGGATATAGATTTAATTATCCTTATTTTCCTATTTATCCTTGGTATGTATGGTAATATTACAAAAATAATGCAGGGAAAATCATTCCCTGCATTTATAATAATAAATCTATTCTATTATATTTAAACACAGCAAAATTTAAATATATCAAAAAATTCCTATCATATTTTAATAGCTTCTTTCAATAACGGTGAAATTTTACCTGAATAATAGATTCCTAAAATGTGAAGGGCTCTTGTGCATGCTGTATAAAGAAGAAGTCTTTCTTCTTCACAACTATAAACCGCTTCACCTGCATTATATATGAGAGCTACATCAAATTCTAATCCTTTTGCCAAGTAAGATGGAATTACTAAGATACCACTAATATATTCATCATCATCCTTGATTATGGCTTTAACTTCAGCCTTATCTTTCAGATAATTATAAACTTTTTTTGCCTCTTTAATATTCTTTGTTATAATACCAATTGATTTAAATCCCCTTTCCTTAAACACTTTTATATCCTCGATTAATTTTTCTTTTATATCTTCTTCTCTAGGAAAACTAATAATATAAGGTTTCTCTCCACTTCTTTTTATATATTCATAATTAATTTCTTTATTCAGAATTTTTCTTGCAAACTCAGTAATTTCCATTGTAGACCTATAACTTTTAGTTAAATTTATAAGACGAGTTCTATCCTCTTGGAAGATATGGACAATATTATTATAACAACCTAAATTCATATAAGGATTTATCGATTGTTGTAAATCTCCAAGAATAGTCATATTTGCAGATTTAAAAAGACTGTTTAATATTTCATATTGTAAAGGTGTGTAATCTTGAGCTTCATCAATAATTATATATTTTATTTCAGATGTTCCAGAAACATCTCCCATTGCAACCTTTAAATATAGTAACGCAATTTGATCCTCATAATTTAATTCTTTATTTTTTAATTTATTAAGGGTATAGAATTTAATTTTCTCAATATTCGGTCCTTTATAAAAATTTTCAAATCTTTCAAAAAGCTCTTTGTAAATATCCAATAAATCAAATTTTGTTATTCTATTTATTTCAGTGTATACATCTATAATTTGCTCTTTAACAATAACCCTGCTTTGTTTCTTAATTTCCTTTTCACTGATATAATAATCAGAGTTTTTAAGTATATTAGCTGCTTCTTCTATTAACTCTTTTTCATAAGCTTTCAAAAGAAATGTTATCCTATTTTTTATTTTATCTAACCTTCTCTTTATAGTCATAATATTATATTCCTTATAAAATAACTCTTTTATTTCCTCTGAAGATATTAAAGTCTTATCATTTATGCTTATATCTTTAAAATTTCTGTCCTTTTTTTCTAAATAAGAAACATATTCCTTTAATATTTTAATAAACTCCAAGGAAGACTTAAATTTAATATTTGTAATTCTTGTTTCATAAGTATCTAAATCTTTATAAGCAAAAATATACTCCATCATATTGCAGTAATCTTCTTTTTTAAATTCATCTCCTAAAGCGTTATTCATAAATTCCTTAAAAGTAGTTTGATACATATTTTCTTCTCCAAGCTGTGGCAATACATTAGAAATATATTCATTAAAAATATCATTAGGAGAAAATATTACTATATTTTGTGACTTTATTTTTTCTCTATATTTATATAAGAGATAAGCTATTCTATGTAAAGCGACAGATGTTTTCCCACTTCCAGCAGGACCTTGAACAATAAGATTCTTGTATTCTTGATTACGGATTACTTGATTTTGCTCTCTTTGAATAGTGGTTACTATTGATTTCATTTTATTATCTGTACTCTTGCCCAAAATCTCTTGTAACACATTATCATCTATATTGATATTACTGTCAAACATGTATTCAATTTTTTCATTATTAATTTTATATTGCCTCTTTAAGGTTATCTTTCCATTAATTATTCCTTCAGGAGATTTATATTTTCCATTTCCAATTTCATACTCATAGAACATGCTTGAAAGCGGTGATCTCCAATCATATACTAAAAAGTCATATTCATCGTTAATAAGATTAGAAATTCCTATATAAAACTTTTCAGCTTTATCATTATTTTGCTCAATAAAATTATGTCAATATAAAAAACCACTTCTTAAAACAAGAAGTGGTAAAATCAAATTTTTAAAATATTAAATATCATAATTATAAATCTTTTAATTTACCTTTTTTCTTTAATTTTTCTAAAAATTCATTTGGATCCTTATTTACAATAAGATTTTCAGGAAAATCTATAGATTGAAGCATTTCAATAGCCTCCGAAAAGTCTCCAATTTTAGTACAAAAATGTGCATCACTATTAATAACTATCTTTGCATTATATTCCTTACATAATAAAGCTATTTTCTTACAATTTGGATAACTTCCTGGTCTAGAAGTAGTAAATGAACTATTATTTATTTCAATAAATACATCATTTTCCTTTGCACATTTCACGATTTCTTCATAATCAACCGGAACAGCTGGATTTCCTAAATGTCCTATTATATCAATTTTACATCTTTTTATTGCATTAATAAAAGCCCTAGTATTTTCTTCTACATTTCCTACCTTATATACCTCGGTATGTATACTCCCAATTATAATATCAAGTTTATCTAATATAGAATCTTCCATATCTAAATTACCATCATAATCCATTATATTGGCTTCAACACCATACAACATAGTAACTCCAAAAAGTTCTCTAGGTAAAACTCTATAATTTGAAAAATACCAAATATGAGGTGAACCAGGCATAGTAATTCCATGTTCTGTAGTCCCAAGAACTTGAATTCCCTTTTCGGAAGCTGCTTTAGCATTTTCCATTAAACTTGAATAAGCATGTCCACTAGCTATTGTATGAGTATGAACATCTAACTTAAATTTCATTTTATCACCCTTTATAATATATTATCTTTATCGATTACTATTTAATAATATCATTTATTTTTCAAATTTCAACTTTGGCCTTATTAATATGTATAAATAAGTTTTTTAATTGTTAAATTATTTATTATTATTATATTGTCATTTACGAGTATATTATTTAAGAGCATATTTTTTTCCTTACTTTTATTATAATTTAGAATTACAATTAATATTTGGACATGTAATATTATGAAATGAATTTAAAAATGATTAAAGTAGAAAATAAAAAATGCTATTGAAGTTAATATATGTTCTAAAACTTTAAATAAAACAAAAAGAACAATAGTAAATTTCAATGTAAATTTTCCTATTGTTCTTTGTTATTTTTTATCTTATACTATTATCTCTGCTTCTTCACCTAATAAATCTTTGTTTTTTTCTAATATCGGCTTAACTGCTTCGTTTATAAAATCTAAAACTTGATTTTCTGATCTTCCAGTAAATTTTTTAGCATCTAATATATTCTTTGCTTTTTCTTCATCTAAACTAAAACTTGGATCATTAATTATTCTTTCAATAAGATTGTTATTTAATCCTTCTTCTTTAACTCTTCTTGCAGCTTCCATAGAGTGTACTCTTATTTTTTCATGAAGTTCTTGTCTATCTCCACCCATTTTAACTTCTTCCATTAGTATATTTTCTGTTGCCATAAATGGAAGTTCATTATTTACATGAGCTTCAATTACTTTTTCATAAACTACTAAATTGCTTGAAATATTCATATATAAATTTAAAACTCCATCTAAAGCTAAAAAGGCTTCTGAAACTGAAAGTCTCTTATTAGCAGAATCATCTAAGGTTCTTTCAAACCATTGAGTAGAAGCTGTAATTGCTGGATTCATTGAAGTTACAACAACAAATCTTGCAAGAGCGCTCATTCTTTCTGATCTCATAGGATTTCTCTTATAGGCCATAGCAGAAGATCCTATTTGATTTTTTTCAAAAGGTTCTTCTATTTCTTTCATGCTTTGAAGAATTCTTAAATCATTACTAAACTTATAAGCACTTTGAGCAATTTCAGATAAGGTATTTAAAACAATTGAATCTACCTTTCTTGGGTATGTCTGACCTGTTACACTATAACTTTCCTTAAATCCCATCTTTTCTGTAACTATTTTATCAAGGGCTTTAATTTTTTCTTCATCACCATCAAATAATTCCATAAAGCTAGCTTGAGTTCCTGTTGTTCCCTTAACACCTCTAAATCTTAGCTTATCTATTACAAAATCTAGATTTTCTAAGTCTAATATTAAATCCTGAATCCAAAGGGTAGCCCTCTTTCCAACTGTAGTTAATTGAGCTGGTTGGAGGTGAGTAAAAGCAAGAGTTGGAACAGCCTTATATTTCATAGCAAAATCAGTTAAATTCTTAATTACATTTATAATCTTCTTTCTGATTATAAACATAGCTTCTCTCATTATTATTAAATCAGTGTTATCACCAACATAACAACTCGTAGCTCCAAGATGGATAACTCCCTTAGCCTTTGGGCATTGCACTCCATAAGCATAAACATGACTCATAACATCATGACGAGTTTCCCTTTCCCTTTGGCTTGCAACATCATAATTTATATTGTCTACATTAGCTTTTAACTCTTCTATTTGTTCTTCTGTTATATTAAGTCCTAATTCCTTTTCCCCTTCTGCTAGTGCCACCCAAAGACGTCTCCAAGTTTTAAATTTCATATCATCTGAAAAAATATAGGACATTTCTTTTGAAGCGTATCTACTGTTTAAAGGTGTACTATATAAATCTCTCATTTTTATCTCCTTTTAATTTGATCTTTGCACTTTTTATAATACTTTTAAATTGGATATAGTTTTATTTATTAACTATATAATTCTTATATTAAATTTCCTTTAAAACTATTGTCTGATCTCTCTTAGGACCTACTGAAACAATTGAAATTGGAACCCCCGTAAATTCTTCAATTTTCTTTAGATACTTCTTTACATTTTCAGGAATTTCTTCATAACTTCTAGCATCAGCCACGCTATCATTCCAGCCATCTAATTCTTCATAAATTGGCTCGCATTTAGCTAAGTCTTCTAGACTTGCTGGGAAATAATCTATAATCTTATCTTCAAACTTATATCCAACACAAACTTTTATTTTATCAAGACCTGCAAGAGTATCTATCTTAGTTACAACTAAGTCTGTAAGTCCTGAAACTCTGGCTGAAGTCTTTAAAATTACAAGATCAAGCCAGCCACATCTTCTTGCTCTACCTGTTGTAACACCATATTCTCCGCCCTTTTGTCTTATCCATTCTCCAATTTCATTATCAAGCTCTGTTGGGAAAGGTCCTTTACCTACTCTTGTTGTATAAGCCTTAGCTACTCCTACTGCTCCGCTTATCATCGTTGGTCCAATACCCACTCCTGAACAAACTCCTCCTGCAGTTGTATTTGATGAAGTAACGAAAGGGTAAGTTCCATAATCTATATCAAGTAACATTCCTTGAGCTCCTTCAAATAGAACTTTCTTACCACTCTTTATAGCATCATATACCCTTACAGAAGTATCTGCTACAAAAGGTTTTAATCTCTTTCCAAGGTCAGCATATTCTTCATAAATTTCATCAAAGTTTAACTCTTCACCACCATAAACCTTTGTAATAATATTATTTTTGCTTTCTATTACTTCCTTTAATTTTTCTCTTAAAACTACCGAATTTATCAAATCACAAACTCTTATTCCGCATCTTTCAGCTTTATCTGTATAACAAGGTCCAATTCCCTTACCAGTAGTTCCTATATTATTTTCCCCTCTTGCTTCTTCTTTTAATTTATCTAGAACTTTATGATATGGCATTATAACATTTGCTCTATCGCTTACAATTAATTGCTCTGGTGAAACCTTAATACCTGCCTTTTCTAAATAATCAAGTTCTTCAAAAAAGACTTTTGGATCTAATACTACTCCATTTCCAATAACATTTAACTTATCCTTATATAATACACCTGATGGTATTAAATGAAGCTTATATTCATTTTCTCCAACTATAACCGTATGTCCTGCATTATTTCCACCTTGAAATCTTACTATTACATCGCTGCTTTCTGCTAGAAAATCAGTCATTTTTCCTTTACCTTCATCGCCCCATTGAGCTCCTAAAACTATAAATCCTGCCATACTTAATCTCTCCAATATCCTTTAAATTTGCGATAAAAAATATCACTTAAAAATACTAACAAAGAAAAGTTTATACAGTCAATAAATTTACCTTAATCTTAACCTATTAGAACAATAATTATTTATTATATTAGATATAAACAAAAATTATATTTAAATATAGCAATATAAATAATAATTATATATTTTATTTTATTAATAAAATAAAAGTTCATTATTAGTATTTTTAAATAATAAAAAATAATACTGGAAAATACAATTTCCAGCATTATTAAATCCATGAGAATTTCTATTCAAAAGGACGAACTCTTAAGGGAATTCCAATATTATCACATACTTTTTGACAAGCCTTTATTTCTTCTTCTCCAATACAATCTACAACTGTAAATACAACCTTGGGTACATACTTTTTACAGTTTACCGCATATTTTAGCATAGCATCAAAAGATTCTAGCCCAAACTTATTTCTAGTTATTCTAAGATATTCTTCTGCATTTGATGCATTAAGACTTATTGATACAGTATCAATTAAACCTTCTAATAACGGTGCAGTATCTTTTTTGTGTATCAAATCTGCTAGTCCATTAGTATTTATACGTAAAGGTATATTAGTTCTTCTCTTTAAGTATTTTGCAATTTCTATAATATCATAAAGTCGGATAGTTGGTTCTCCGTAGCCACAAAAAATAACTTCATTAAATTGATCTAAATCATACTTTTCAAACTCCCCAATTATTTCTTGCGCTGACGGTTCCCTTTTTAACCAAAGACTATTAGTTTCAACCATTTCCTTAGTGTCTCTTAAGCAAAAAGTACATGCGCAAGGACATTTATTAGTTAAATTCACATAAACTTTTTCTTTTTTAATTATTTTTATATCCTTTAAATTTATAAAATCACCATTCTGTAGAGTATATAAAATAACCATCTTTCTTCATCCTTTATATTTATAAATTATTAATTTCCATTTTAAATCATATATCACAAAAAATAAAGTATTTCATATTCTCTAACTTATCTTATCTCCAATACTTCTTATATGTTTTTTATCAACAATTCTTTTAGGAATAGTTTTCTATTAAATAATTTCTCCATTTATCTTCAAAATTTTATTAAACTAACGCCAAGTATTTTTTCTATATTATTTGGAATTTTTATCAATGATAACAGGATACTCTCAAAATTTTCATTAATTATACTTTCAGAACTCATTATTCCTAAGTCCAATTTACTTCTGAAAGTAGAAACCATATAATTATTAAAATAAGTAAAGATTTTACTCTGCTCCAAAATAAATAACTCTCACTTGGTTCTAGATCTTTATATTTCCAACCTTCAGATAACTTCCACCCAAATCTAGGATTTATTAAATCTATAATTAAAAATATGCTTATAATAATCTTTATAAAAAGCATATTATTCCCCTATATTAATTTATTTACTCCCAAAGAACTTCTTGAATTATGCTACTATTAGCTAACTTTTCAGCAAGTTCTATTGCTTCCGATCTATTTTTAGCTGGTGCAGCAATATATAATCCATCTTTACTAGACCATCCATAAGAATTCTCTTGGGTTTTCTAACAAACAATAATCAAAATTTCACTAAATTTATTATTACATAATAATTCACCAAAATATTTACTGCTATTATCCATATTTAACGATACTATTTTTGCAGTGTTATCTGAAAATAATAATTCTTTATCAAATAATGCCCATATATCACCATAAAGATCTATTGATATTCTTCCTATAAAACTATTTTCTTTAAATAAATATTTATTATAGATACCTGTAACTTCTATTATTAATTCTTCAATATATTCATCATTACCAATATTTCTTTGAATTCCCTTTAAACTTATATTAATTTTATGTTGCCATGGTAAAAAACATAGAGAAATACTTGTCACTAAAATAGCTAATAAGAATATTATAATTTTTCTATTCATATCTATACCTTTCAATTTGGATGTTATCTGTCATTATTTCACATTATACCATTATATTCCATTAAAGCAAAATAATATATTTTTATATTTAAAAATAAAAATTACTTAGGTTAGTTTAGATACCTAAGTAATTTTATCTATTAATTCCTACTAATATAATAAGTAAAGATAAATCCTATTATAGCAAGTATAATCCCTATTACACTTTTCATTCCATCAATTCCAGGAAAAACTGAAAAAACTGATCCTAATATAAATCCAAAAATTAATATATATGTTTGTTCAGGAAATTTTAATAACAAGATTTCAATAAATCTTGCAGTTACTAAAGTCCCAACTATCCCTCCAATTGCTATAGGTATTAATATAGGTATATTTAACTGGGCAACTGCAGTTATCACCGTATTATAAAGACCTAAAACAAATAGCATAAAAGAACCGCTAATCCCTGGCAAAATTAATGCTATAGCAACAACTACTCCACCTAGGAATAAATATAAAAAGTTTAAAGGAGTTAAATTTTGTATAACGGCTGATGCATCATTATTTGGTGTTCCCATCATATATACAATTACAAAACCAGCAATTAAATAGAATATACTGCTTTTTTTAAGCCCCTTTACTGCAGCCTTTCTATACATTAGTGGTGCTCCACCTAAAATTACACCAATAAATAAATAACCAATTTGAATTGGAAAATTATCAAATAATGTTTTTACAATATTACTAAAAGCAAAAATTCCTATTACTGCTCCAAGTCCAACTTCTAGCAATAATCTATATTGATTTTTAAAATCCTTTAATATATTATTTACAGCATGCAATAGTTTATCATATATTCCAAAAATCATTGCTATAGTTCCTCCACTTACACCTGGAACTAATTGTGATATACTTATTACAACACCTTTTAAAAAATTTTTTACTGTTTCCATCTTGCACCTCTTGTTATATTTTTTGTGTTTTGTTACAATTTTACATATTACATTTTAATAATATTGTCATGATTATGCTATTTAAACAAAAATATTAAAATTTATATTTATTAATATTAATGTATTTAATTGAAAAACTATATAATATTAAATTCTTTTTCATAGTTAAAGGAGTGATCTAATGAAAAAAGTTCTTCCCTTTTTTAAATCCTATAAGAAAGAACTAATTTTAGGACCATTATTTAAGCTTATAGAAGCCATATTGGAACTTTTTATTCCAATAGTAATGATAAAAATTATTGATATAGGAATTCCGAATAATGATATTAATTATATAATTAGAATTGGATTTATTCTTATATTGCTAGGTTTAGTAGGTCTTACTTTTGCATTAATATGTCAATATTATGCTTCCATTGCTTCCCAAGGAATAGGAGCAAATATTAGGACAGCATTATTTGAACATATAAATAAACTTTCCCATAAAGAAATTGATACTATAGGTACCTCCACTTTAATTACACGATTAACAAATGATATTACATTAATTCAAAATGGTATTGCAATGTTAATTAGATTAGGTACAAGGTCCCCTTTTGTTATTATTGGCTCTACAATTATGTCCTTTGCAATTAACTTTCAGCTAGCTTTAATATTTTTAATTACAATGCCTATTATATCAATAATACTCTATATAATCATGAAAAAATCAATAAAAATTTATAAAGAAATTCAAAAAAAATTAGAAAATATTTTTCTTATTACTAAAGAAAATATTGAAGGAGTTAGAGTAGTTAAAGCCTTTTCAAAAGAAAAAAGTGAAATTAAGAGATTTAAAAGCAAAAATAATGATTATTATGAAGAAAATATAAAAGCTTTGAAAGTTTCTTCTCTATTAAATCCTCTTACTTCAGTTGTTATGAACTTTGCTATTGTCTTTATACTATATTTTGGAGCTAACAAGGTAAACTTAGGCATTTCAACCCAAGGAGAAATTATTGCTCTAATAAATTATATAACACAGATATCATTAGCTTTAATTGTCTTCTCCCAACTAGTGATTACTTTAACAAAAGGATATACATCCTTAATTAGAGTTTCAGAAATATTAGAAGTTAAACCTAGTCTAATAGAGAATAATAATGAACTCAGCATAACTTCGACAACTAAAAAGATGCCATTAATAGAGTTCAAAAATGTTTATTTTTCTTATAATGATTCTCAAGAATATTCTTTAAAGAATATTTCTTTTAAAATCAATAAAAATGAAACTATTGGTATAATCGGAGGAACAGCTTCAGGAAAATCTACAATAGTTAATTTATTATGCAGGTTTTATGATGCTACTAAGGGTGAAATACTAATTAACGGTATTAATGTAAAAAGCTATTCTCTTAAGGAATTAAGAAATTTAATTTCTTTAGTTCCTCAAAAATCAGTATTATTTAGGGGAACAATTAGAAGTAATTTGGAACTAGGAAATAAGAATTTAAAGGATGAAGATATAAAGAGAGTTCTAGATATATCTATGGCATCTGATTTTGTAAATAAATTAAAAGATAAATATGATGCAGAAGTATTGAAAGGTGGAAAAAACTTCTCTGGCGGTCAAAAGCAAAGACTTTCTATTGCCAGAGCCTTAGCTAAAAATTCAGAGATATTAATTTTAGACGATAGTCTAAGTGCCCTAGATTTTGCCACAGATCTACAAGTCAGAAAAAATTTAAAGGAAAAAGTTAAAGATAAAACAATTATAATTATTTCTCAAAGAGCAAACAGTTTAAAAAATGCTGACAAAATTATTGTATTAGACAGTGGAGAAATTAAAGACATTGGCACTCATGATTATCTATTAAAAAACTGTGAAGTGTATAAAGAAATTTATTATTCTCAAAACAAAAACTAGGAGGTGACTTTATGAATATTAACCTAATAAAAAAACTCCTTATATACATAGAACCTTATAAAAAATATATATTCCTATCTATTATAAGCAGTATTATATATGTTGCTTTAACTCTCCTTACCCCTGTTATTATTGGTGAAGGAATTGATTATATTGTCTATAAAAATAATGTTGATTTTGAAAATCTAATTAAAATAATCGGTATTTTAATAGCAGTTTTCTTGATTTCATCTATATTTCAACTTATAATGACTAGAAGTACCAATATTCTTTGTTATAAGACTATAAAACAGCTTAGAATGAATTTATTTGAGAAGCTAAATAAAGTTCCATTAAAATACATAGACGGTAATTCTACCGGCTCAATAATAAATACTGTAATTAATGATCTTGAAACAGTTTCTGATGGATTGATTCAAAGCTTTTCTCAGCTTTTTACAGGAGTTTTAACCATTGCTGGTACTTTTATTTTTATGTTATCAATTAATTATAAAATTGCTCTAGTTGTATTTTTTGTAACTCCTATATCACTATTTACAGCCTCAGTAATTGCTAAAGCATGTTACTCAATGTTTACAAGACAATCTGAAGTACGTTCAGAATTAACAGGCCTTATAGAAGAATTAATAAGCAATCAAAAATTGGTAAAATCCTTTAATTATGAAGAAACTGCCTTAAAAAAATTTAATGAGATAAGTAAAAGGCTTTATAACTATGGACAAAAAGCTCAATTCTATTCAGCTATAACTAATCCTGCAACACGATTTGTAAATGGCATTGTTTATACCTTAGTTGGTGTCTTTGGAGGTATTTTAGTAGTTAAAGGAGCCATAAGTGTTGGAAATTTATCCGCTTTTTTGAGCTATGCAAATCAATATACAAAACCCTTTAACGAAATTTCTGGAGTAATTACTGAACTTCAAGCTGCCTTTTCTTCCCTTCATAGAGTCTTTAATATTCTTGAGGAAGAAAACGAAATTGAGGATCCTAATAATGCCATTGAACTAGAAAATTGTAATGGGTATGTTGAACTAAATAATGTTAATTTTTCTTATAATAAAACTGTTTCCCTTATTGAAAAATTAAATTTAAAAGTAAAACCAGGTGAAAAAATAGCAATAGTTGGTCCAACTGGTTCTGGAAAAACCACTCTAATCAACTTACTTATGAGATTTTATAATATTGATTCTGGTGAAATAAAAATAGATAATATTAATATTGAAAAAATAAAAAGATCTAGTGTTAGGAGCTTATATGGAATGGTTCTTCAAGATACTTTCTTATATCAAGGAACTATAAAAGACAATATTGCCTATGGAAAACCTAATGCCTCTATGGAAGAAGTAATTGAAGCTGCAAAAAAGGCCCATGCTCACGATTTTATCGTAAAACTTCCACAAGGCTATAATACCATTTTATCTGAAGATTCAGCTTTATCTGAAGGTCAAAAACAATTATTATCCATAGCCAGGGTCATGCTATCCAAACCTTCTATGTTAATACTAGATGAAGCCACAAGCAACATAGATACTCGTACTGAAATATATATTCAAAAAGCTTTTAATGAACTTATGAAAAATAAAACAACCTTTATAGTTGCCCATAGATTATCTACAATTAAAGAAGCTGACTTAATTATTGTAATGGATAATGGTAAGATTATAGAACAAGGTAATCACAAAGAGCTTCTTGAAAAAAGGGGTTTTTATGCTAAGCTCTACAACAGTCAATTTGAAACTACTTAATTTATAAATAAGATAATATATTAATATAGAATTTTTATTTCTTAAAGTCCAGCAATAAATTTGCTGGACTTTGCAATATAAAAAAGATATGACTGCCAATCGAATTATAAAAAATATCACATCTCTTTTTAAATTTTCTTCAATTTAACTACTATTAAAGATATCTATTAGCCTTTTTTATACTTATACCTATTCCAATAAAAATTAATGATATCACAAATAATGTTGCAATTAAATGACTATTTTTAGGAATAATATTCATTATTATTGCAACTGCTAATAATATAATTATTAATATTCCAATAAGCAATATTAATTCACCAAACTTTTTGATATAAATCACTCTCCTGATATTGCTAATTCTTAGTATTTAAATTATATCTTTAAAATAAAGATAATATACTTATCTTTTATATGATCTGTTAATTTCCATCCATTTTCTTTTGATATTTCCTTACATATATATAGTCCTAATCCAGAAGTACTTATTTCTTTTTCTCTGTCTCTTATATTGTTATATTTTATAAAAGGTTCTAACAATCTATCTATATTTCCTTGGTAATATTTACCATTATATTATTTTATTTCAAATACTACATTTTCACCATTATCATAAATAATTATAAAAATTTCTTTATATAAATCTTATTTCAACTTCCTTTATCAAAGCTAAAACTTATTCTTGATAATAATCTTCATTTTAATGTATTTTTTATATTTCTTATCTTATTATATAATTTACTTCAAAAACTGTTTCTATAACAATTTATTTAAAGCCTCATTATCATTTGGTAGGAATTCCCTCTTAGAATTAATTTTAATAGGTACATTTACCTCATACTTGTAAAAATCCCCTCTCTTATTATATCTATAATTCCTATCACATTATTATCTTTAAAATAAAGGGGGATAAAAAACTGATAGTCATATTAAAAATTATCATTTATTTCTTTAACTATTATATTGTATTTATTTAATATTCCCTTATCTTTTGTATTTTCATCTATAACCAGTTTACCACTACACCCTACAAGTATAAAAATTAACAATAAAATTAAAATAATAGATTTTCTCATATTCAAAACTACTTCTTCTATTTATATAATACATTATATTTAGGAGTTTTTATAAATTAAGTATAGTTGTTAGAAAGTTGTTAACTAATAAAATTTTTAATCATTATAATAAAAAAGGACTGTTATTAAACAGTCCTAGAATAAAATTTAATTTTATCATATAAAATAGTTTAAAAGATTACTTATATAGCATTTCCACATGTGGAATATCATCTTCTAAATATTCCTCTGATACTTCTTTAAATCCTGCTTTTTTATAAAGATTTTTTGCATATACTTGAGCAGATATCCTTATTTCATTTTCTTTCATGATATCTTTAATATAATCTATTGCCCTATTAATTATTTCCAGCCCAAGTTTTCTTCTTCTATATTCTTTTTTTACAACAACTCTTCCAATAGATGTTTCCTTATATGATACTCCCTTATTTAATATTCTTAAATAAGCTACAAGCTCTCCCTTATCAACAGCCATCAAGTGATAAGCCTTTAAATCCTTATTATCCATATCTTGATATATGCAATTTTGTTCTACTACAAATATTTCAGAACGTAGTCTTAAAATTGAATATAACTCTTTGTTAGTTAATTCATCAAAAGTTTTAATCTTATACTCCAATTTATCTACCTTTTCTATATAATTTTTCTTTCTTTAGAAATTAATATTATCTGGATCCTTTACCTTTTTAAAATTATTATTTAAATTATCAATTAAGTTCATATCTTCTTCATCAAGCTCAAAATCAAATATTTTAGTATTTTCTAATATTCTGCTTGGTGTAACTGATTTTGGAAGTGGTAAATGTCCCTTTTGTAATGACCATCTTAAACAAACCTGAGCAACAGTCTTATTATATTTTTCTGCTATAGGATCTAAATCATTTATAGTAAATATATTACCTGTTCCAAGAGGACTATAAGCCTCTACTAGAATATTATTTTCCCTACAATACTTAACTGTTTCTTCTTGATTTAATCCTGGATGTAATTGAATTTGATTTACCATTGGTACAATATCACAATTATCTATTAAATTTTGAATGTGATGAGGTTTAAAATTACTTACTCCTATAGCCCTTACTTTACCTTCCTTATATAACTTTTCAAAAGCTCTCCAAGTCTCAATACTTATTTTTTCCCAATTATCTTTAAAAATTTTAGGCACAGGCCAATGAATCAAATATAAATCCAAATAATCTAAGCAAAGCTTTCTCAAAGATTCATCAAAAGCTTTGAGGGTGCTGTCATAACCTTGATCAGTGTTCCAGACCTTAGTTGTTACAAAAATATCTTCCCTTGGAATATTACTATTTTTAATTGCAATTCCAACACTTTCTTCATTACCATAAACAGCAGCAGTATCTATATGTCTATAACCAACTCTAATTGCTTCTTCTACCGAAGAAATTGCAATTTCACCGTCTGGAGTCTGCCAAGTACCAAAACCTAGACAAGGTATTTTTACATTATTTGATAATACATACGAATCTGATAAGCTTTTCATTTCAATCCCTTCCTTTCCACATTTAACATTTTAACATAATATTTTTTCTATTAATAGTTTAAAAATCCTATTATTATTGCTTATTATTTTAAAAAGCTATTATTTTATACTATTATATTAATATTGCTTTATTAACATAAAAATTCTAAAAGCATATAATATTTTAAAGCAATATAAAAAGTGGAATTTTATAATGAAACAGCTAATAGAAATTCAAGAATGTAAGTTTCTTGGTTCTGGAGCCGAGGGTTCTGTATACTTAACTAAAGATGGATTGGCTATAAAAGCCTTTAAAAAAATCAAAAATGCCATTGCTGAAGAAGAGATACTTAATGTTACTAAAGACAGTCCCTTTTTTCCTAAAATTATAATCCGTGCAAGTAATATTATTATTAGAGAATATGTTGAGGGAGAAAATTTATATGAGTATATAATGAAAAATGGATTATCTTATAAATTATCTAAAGAAATAATTGATTTAATAGAAGAATTTAAAAGATTAAAATTTACAAGACTAAATATTAGAAATGCTCATATTTTTGTTAATAAAGATTGTGAAATTAAAGTTATAGATCCAAGAAAACCTTTTAGCAAGATTACTCCTTATCCTAGGGATATAATAGAAATTCTTATTAAAGCAAAGGTTTTTGATGAGTTTTTAAAACATCTTCTTGACTACAAACCTGAACTTCTAGACTTTTGGACCCAAGGCTATAGATATCTTGCTAGGATTAGGAGAAGAAGGATTCAGAGATATGCTTAAATATAATAAATTAATTGTAACAATTTTTACTTTAATTGCATATTATTTAGTAGCTATAGCTTAGAGCTACGCCATATAAATTCATCTCCTTCATTAAATAATAATTTAGCTGTGCTCTAAAATTTTAGGCACAGCTAACATTTTGTAATATATAAATCAATATAAGGCTTTTTAAATACTACTTCTTTTTCTATTTCCAAAGTTTCCATATTAATCTTTACTTTAAAAATATTAGGACAATTTTCTTCTCTCCATATTCTCATAAATTTAGCTGTTGCCCTTATGCTATAATAATGTTTCTCCTCAAATTCGTCATAGAACTCCAAAAATTCATTAATACTTTTACTATCTAACTTCAAATCCTCTATATTAATATTATTTATTATGGGAATTAAAAATCTTAAGGGAATTTCATAATTATAGCCCCCCTTAATCTTCTTTCCTTCTATAATTGCTCTCTTTAAAAAAGGGTACTTATGTAAATGCTTTTCTTTAATATTTATTTTAAATACAATTTCCTTTGTTTTATCTTTTTGTAATTTGAATTTAATCATTTGTTTTCACCTACATACTATTTTTCAAACCAAGAATCCCAAATTTCCTTTTGATATCCTACAGTGGCTTCCTTACCATTTCTTACAATTGGTGCTTTTATAACAGCCGGATTTTTTAATATAAGCTCTTCCTTCATTTCAGTACTTCTTATCTTATCTAAATTAAGCTTCTTATATTCCTTAGAATTTTCATCAATTAGGTCATTTATTTTGATCTTTTGTTTAATTGAATTTAATTCTCCCTTGCTTATTCCCTTTTCATCTAGATTAACTAATTGAAATTTAATTTTTCTTTCTTTGAAATATCTTTCTGCTTTTTTAGTATCAAAGGATTTTTTTCTTCCAAATATTTGTATATTCATTTTTTCCTCCTTAAATCCTATTTTTATATTTAATCATATATCAAATTTTCATCCGTCACAATTTTCTTTATATATTTCTATATTAATAATAAATACAGTAATAAAGGATGATAAATTTGAATTATATAATATTACTTATTAAAATATTATTTTTTGAATATATACTTCTTATCCTCCATGAATTAACTCATTTTATTACATCTTTATTTTTAAAATTAAAATGCTCCTATATTTACATTATTCCTTTTAAAATATATAAGAACAAAAATAAAATAAAAATAACTTTTGTCAAATTTTATAAGCATAATATAACAAGCGAACTGCATTTTAATTCAATAAATATTACAAATAAGGAATCCTACAATAATCTTATTAAAAAATTAAGAATTTTCTTATTTTCAGGTCCAATATTTGACTTTATAATTTTTACTATTCTATTTTTAATTGGAATAATATATGTTCAATATTCTTATTTTGCTATAATAGCTTTATTACACTTTGGAATTTCAACTATCAATTTTTTTAACAGCGATGGTAAATATGCTATTGGAGCAAAGGAAGACAAAAGAATAGCTTTTGATTTAGTCAGAAATTTTACCCTATGTGCAAATGGATATGTAAATCCAGCTTCTAAAGAATTTTTAACAAAAATTCATAAGAAAATTTCTAATGAAATTGATTATAAAGAGTTTGATGTTAATAATCTATGGGATTTTTTAAATAATACTTCTTTTTATACGAACTCTATCTTAAGTTATTTTAATAATGACCTTTATGAGATAGATCAAAATTTTATTAAATTCTCTGAAATATTAATAAGAGACTTTGATAAAATAATAGAACTTGATTATAGGCAAGAAAAAAAGACTTCTCTTTTAATTGCTTACTATTTAATTTATAATAAACTTAATAAGTTAAATTATAGCTATGATAAAGAGTTATATAAAAAAATATATATAGGAGTTAATTCAGCATATTATCAAGCCCTTTTAAAATTATATTTTGATAAAAAAGATAAAAAAACAATTGAATATTTAAAAGATGAAAAAAATATGCCATTAGAATATAATTTTAAGCAAGGTTATAGTAAGCTATTATTCAATTTAATTAATTTACACAAAAATATTTAATTATAAGGAACTATCTCAAAATAAGGATAAATAATCTTATATTTTGAGATAGCTCCTTTTTATACAATAAATATATTTTATAAAAGATCTTTTACTTCCTTAAGCCAGTTCTTGGCTTCATTAACAGAATTCCAAGCAGCATCACCATATTTGATATAATTAATAGCTTCTTCTTCAGTTCCTAACTTTTCAAATTTATTATTATTCTTTTTGATTTTTCTTTGTTTTAATAATAATTCCACTACAAATGGATTTGTAGAATTCGCAACTCTTAAGTATCTCAAAGCTTCTTCTGTTTTTCCAATTTTATAAAGGTATAAAGCTTTAGTGAATCTAGTTGAAGATAAATAATCACCCTTATATTTGTCTAAAAGCATTTCTAATTCTTTATCCATATTTTCTTCAATTAACCATGACATTAAAAAAGATCGAACCATTAATGAATCCTTTGGAAAGACTTCAATTAAATCTAAAAATTCTTTAATAGCAGCTTGTTTTTCTTTCATATTCCAAAGTAAAATCCCTAATCTATATTTTGAACTAAAATATGTTCTAGTAAGATCAAAATCTAAAAAACTTTCTTTATGTCTTTCTAATATTTCTTCGTTAATATTATTTGCAGATAATTCTACTGCTTTTTGGGCCATTTCTTTTTGCTGCTTATCAGATAAAGAATTATCAAAAGATAAAATTATATAAGCCTCTGCACATCTTTCACTTATTTTTAAAGCCTCTCTAGCTAATTTTAATCTTTTATTAAAACTTTTAGTATTCCAAGCTTCATTAGCTAATTCATTAGCTTTTAATAGATTCTCATCAATTTTCAAATCAGCAGCAATTTCTTCGCAAACATCATTATCATTATTATTTTCCAGAAATTCTATTGACCATCTATCTTCCTTTAAGTCAATTGCATTTCTAATTTCCTTTGACTTAGATAAGCCAGTACTACTGCTTACATTAAATAATTCATATATTTGAGCAACTTTTATATTGCTATCTTTAAATAAGTTATTTCTAATACCAATAGCATGTACTATTCCACATGCCCAAGAACTTATCTTTCCCTTATTTATTCCATCATGCTTAATTTTTAATAACTCTTTACATAAATTCTCTGCAAGAAACAAATATCTTTCATCTAAAATATCTTTACATGTATCATTTATAACATTTATTATTTCTATTATTCTCTCACTATTATGTGTTTGTTGCATAAATTATGTCTCCTTATATCAATTTTAAAAGCATAATATATTATTATGATGGCCTACTCAAAAAAAAAGTGCCATTGGCACTTTTTTATATTAGTCTTCTAAATTTGCTATTAAAGTTGCAATTTCTTCAACAGCTTTAGCTTCGTCATCACCATTTGCAATAATAGTTATTTTAGCTCCCTTTGTAACTCCTAGTGAAAGAACACCAATTAAGCTTTTAACATTAGCCTTCTTTCCATTGTACTCAATACTTACATCTGATTTGAATGATGAAGCCTTTTTAACTAATAAAGTTGCTGGTCTAGCGTGTAAACCAGTTCCATTGTTAACAACAACGTCTTTAGATACCATTAAACACACCTCTTTATAAATATTTTAAATTGTTTACTTCTAACTTCTTAATTATATCTATTATTATAGAAAATTTCAAGTTATAATAATCTTATTCTGTAATATTATAGTATTTTAATTTACAAAAAGGACTATAAGCTAGTCCTTTTTAATCTTTTGAATAAAATAATTCCGCTATCTTGGCTGAACAATTAATTTTATAGCTGTTCTTTCTTCACCGTCTATTTGAATATCAGTAAAGGCTGGAACACAAACTATGTCCTTACCACTAGGAGCAACGAAGCCTCTTGCTATAGCTATTGCTTTAACAGCTTGATTTATAGCACCCGCTCCTACTGCTTGAATTTCTGCTATATTCTTTTCTTTAATGATTGCAGCTAACGCACCTGCAACTGAATTTGGATTTGATTTTGTTGAAACTTTTAATACTTCCACTTTGTCTTTACCTCCTAGATAAAAAATCGTTTACAATTTAATTTAAATATTATTTCATTCCCTATATTTATATTCTACATTCCAAATAAAAATCCTTTTTTTATTATAATTTTTTTATTATATTTTTTAATTTTTTAATTAAAAAATTAAAATGCACTTTGCTAAGCAAAATGCATTTATTTATTTAGCGTAATCTACCGCTCTTGTTTCTCTTATAACATTAATTTTAATTTGACCTGGATATTCTAGGTTTTGTTCTATATCCTTAGATAAATCTCTAGCTAATTCTACTATTCCAGCGTCATCTAATTGATCTGGTTTAACCATAATTCTTATCTCTCTACCAGCCTGAATTGCATATGATTTTTCTACACCTTCATAAGAATTTGCAATTTCTTCAAGCTTTTCTAATCTCTTAATATACGCTTCTAGGGTTTCTCTCCTTGCCCCTGGTCTTGCAGCTGATATAGCATCTGCTGCTTGAACTAATACAGCTTCTAGTGTTAACATTTCAACATCTCCATGATGGGCTGCAATTGCATTAGCTACAATAGGAGATTCTCCATATTTTTTAGCTAAATCGCCGCCAATTACAGCATGACGGCCTTCATCTTCTTTCGATGCTACTTTGCCAATATCATGTAATAGGCCAGCTCTCTTGGCTAAATTTACATCTAAACCAAGTTCCGAAGCCATAATACCGGCTAAATAGGCAACCTCAATTGAATGTTTTAACACATTTTGTCCGTAACTAGTTCTGTACTTTAGCCTACCAAGTAACTTAATGATTTCAGGATGAACTCCGTGCACTCCTACTTCAAGAGTTGCTTGTTCTCCTTCTTCTTTAATATCATTTTCAACATCCTTAGTAGCTCTTTCTACCATTTCCTCGATTCTAGCTGGGTGAATTCTTCCATCTACAATTAACTTTTCTAAGGCTATTTTAGCAATTTCTCTCCTTACAGGATCAAAACTTGATAAAATAACTGCTTCTGGAGTATCGTCTATAATTACATCTACTCCTGTTAATGTTTCTAGGGTTCTAATATTTCTACCTTCCCTACCTATAATTCTTCCCTTCATCTCATCATTTGGAAGGGCAACAACATGTACTGTTGATTCTGATACATGATCTGCTGCACATCTTTGAATTGCAGTAGTTATTATTTCTCTTGCTTTTTTCTCTGCTTCTTCTTTAGCTCTTGCTTCAATATCTTTAATCATCATAGCAGTTTCATGTGTTATCTCTCTTTTTACTTCACTTAAAAGAATTTCTTTAGCTTCCTCAGAAGTTAATGCTGATATTCTTTCAAGTTCTTCTCTTCTCTTAGCGTAAAGTTCTTGAACGCTTGCTTCCAGATCATTGATTTCTTGTAACCTTTTATTTAAAGATTCTTCTTTCTTTTCTAAAAAATCACTTTTCTTATCTAATGATTCTTCTCTTTGAATTATTCTTCTTTCAAGCCTTTGGACTTCATTTCTTCTTTCTCGACATTCTTTATCAAGATCATTTCTTAATTTATGAACTTCTTCTTTTGCCTCTAAAATTGATTCTTTCTTTATTGCTTCAGCTTCTTTTTTAGCATTTTCTAAAATTTCGAAAGCTTCTCTTTCTAAACTTTCAATCTTCTTTTTAGATGCACTCTTTATAGCGTTATAAAGTATTAAGCATATAACTGCTAATACTATAATTCCAACTATAATTTTAATAAGAATTTCCATATAAAACACCTCCTCCATTTAATAAACAATTTGTTTAATGAAAATGTAGAGGTATCATAATTAATCTAACTGATATTTGAAATAGGATAAACCAGTATTTGTTATTATTTTATCTTAATTTTAAAATTATGTCAAGTTTAGTTGAATATTTTCCATAACATCGTTTTCATTTTATCAATGTATAAATAGCCCATCAAAAAATAGCCGATGAAATTGCACACCGACTATTATTATACACATAATTACCAAGTTTATTCAATAAATAGGAAAAATTATTCTGCCTTTTTTTCTTTATCTTCTTTTGCTTCTATTGAAACTTTAGCCAATGGAAGATTATATTTTTCTCTAATTTGATTTTCAATTTCTAATGCTAATTCTGGATTGTCTTTCAAATATTGTTTCGCATTTTCTCTTCCTTGACCTAATCTTACATCCCCATAAGAGAACCAAGCACCGCTTTTTTGTACAATACCTTCCTTAACTCCAACATCTACAATATTGCCTGTTCTTGATATTCCTTCATTATACATAATATCAAATTCAGCTTGTTTGAACGGAGGAGCAACCTTATTTTTCATTACCTTAACTCTTGTTCTGTTTCCTATAATATTTTCACCTTGTTTTATAGAATCAGTTTTTCTAACATCTAATCTAACAGAAGCATAGAATTTTAAAGCTCTACCACCTGTAGTAGTTTCAGGGTTCCCAAACATGATACCAACCTTTTCTCTTAATTGGTTAATAAAAATAGCTATACATCCTGTTTTTTGTATTGCACCAGTTAATTTTCTTAAAGCTTGAGACATTAACCTTGCTTGAAGTCCAACATGAGAATCTCCCATTTCCCCTTCTATTTCAGCCCTTGGAACTAATGCTGCAACAGAGTCAATAACTATTACATCAATTGCACCAGATCTAACTAACGCTTCTGTAATTTCTAATGCCTGTTCCCCAGTATCAGGTTGTGATACTATAAGGTTATCAATATCAACTCCTAAATTCTTAGCATAATTTGGATCTAAAGCATGTTCTGCATCTATAAAAGCAACTGCTCCTCCTTGCTTTTGTGCTTCTGCCGCAACATGAAGAGCAACTGTTGTTTTTCCTGAACTTTCTGGTCCAAATATTTCTATAATTCTACCTCTTGGAAGTCCACCTATCCCTAAAGCTATATCTAAATCAAGACATCCTGTTGAAATAGTATCAATATTTAATGTACTATTTTCTCCCAACTTCATTACTGAACCCTTACCAAATTGTTTTTCAATTTGGGACATTGCATTTTCTATGGCTTTTAACTTATCTATATTTATATTTCCCATATAGCACCTTCCTCTCCAAACGAACATTTGTTCTATGTATTTATTATAATTTATTTTTTTTATATAGTCAATATTTATATAATATTATTTATATAAAAAGCTCCAACTTTATTAGATGGAACTTTATTATTAATTATATCCTTTTTTTTATTCAGATAAACAGTTTAGTAATAAACTATTAAAAACTTTATTACTTGTTACTATTTACTACATTTTTATTTTTTACAAAATAATCAATTCCTGAAATTATTGTAATTATAACTGCCAATATTAAAATATATTTTGAACCATACATAATTATATAATTTAGAATTTGATTTTGAGTAACTGATGTGTATAAATAATCAACTGATTCAATATTTACTCTAAATAAGCATAGTAAAATAGCAATTATTTGTGTAACAGTTTTAACTTTTCCCCAAATACTAGCTGCAATGACCTTTCCTTCTGATGCAGCAATTGTTCTTAATCCTGAAACAGCAAATTCTCTTGCTATTATTACAACTGCTGCCCAAGCTGGAATTATCTTTAATTCTACTAATGATATTAATGCTGCTGTAACTAAAAGTTTATCTGCTAAGGGATCCATAAATTTACCGAAAGTTGTTATTTGATTTCTATTTCTTGCTATATAGCCATCCAGCTGATCTGTGACAGATGCTATAACAAATATTATGGTAGCAATAAATGTTCCATAAGGAATATCTTTAACAGCTATAAAAACCAAAAAAACTGGAACTAATATAATTCTAAGCATTGTAAGCTTATTTGCTAAATTCATTATATATCTCTCCTATTAAATCATAATCTAGAATTTTATTTATCTTAACCTTAACTATATCACCTTTATTAAGGGCTTTTTCAGTTTCTACAAGTATGTTTCCATCAATTTCTGGAGCCATCTCAGTGCTTCTTCCTATGAAATATTTTCCTTTTCTTCCTTCAATAATAGTATCATAAATTTTTGAAATTTTCAATTTATTTAGATTTACTACAACATCTTTCTGTATTTCCATAAGTCTGTTGTATCTTTCAACTTTTACTTTTTCTGGAACATGATTATTCATTTCTGCTGCCGGAGTTCCCTCTTCCTTAGAATATGTAAATACTCCAACATTGTCTAATTTATACTCCTTCAAAAATTCTTCTAATTCTTTAAAATCTTCCTCAGTTTCGTTAGGGAAACCTACAATTAGAGAGGTTCTTAATACTATATTAGGTATTCTTTCTCTTAACTTATTTATAATAGCTATTACTTTTTCTTTATTTGTCTTTCTAGCCATCATTCTTAAAATTTTACTACTTATATGTTGTATAGGTAGATCCAAGTATTTTACTACTTTTTCATTATTTGCTATCTCCTCTATTAATTCATCTGTAATTTCTTCTGGATAGCAATAAAGAAGTCTAATCCATTGAACACCTTCTACCTTTGATATTTCATTGATTAAAATATGAAGTCTTTTACCATTATAAATATCAGTTCCATAATTTGTCAAATCCTGTGCAATTAATATTATTTCCTTAACTCCATTTTCAGCTAACTGTTTTACTTCCTTTATTATGGATTCTATACTCCTACTTCTAAATTTTCCCCTTATTTTGGGAATTATACAGTAAGTACAATGATTATCACAGCCTTCTGCTATTCTTACATAGGCTACATGCTTATCTGTTGTTAATAACCTTTCTCCCTCATTTATGTTTTCATCACTATAATTTGCTGAAAGTATATTTCTTTCTCCTTTTATAAAGTCCAATATAAGTTTGTGTATCTTCATATAATCATTAACACCCATAAGGATGTCTATCTCTGGCATTAACTTTAATAGCTCTTCTCCATATCTTTGAGTCAAGCAGCCAGTTGCAATAAGCATTTTACATTTATAATTTTTCTTATATTCCGCCATTTCTAATATAGTATTAATAGATTCCTGCTTAGCACTTTCGATAAATCCACAAGTATTAATTATTATAATGTCTGCTTCCTTCGGATCATTAGTAATTTCATAAAATTTATTAATTGTTCCTAATATGAGCTCTGAATCAACT
>Ga0134092_1000241_pt1 | contig 57692 bp, 53 predicted proteins | sample 3_6taG_FD_94454 | JGI IMG/M metagenome (GOLD analysis project Ga0134092, IMG submission 94454) | Switchgrass degrading microbial communities from high solid loading bioreactors in New Hampshire, USA - 3_6_20_6_A3 metaG | ecosystem: Engineered > Bioreactor > Semi-continuous > Anaerobic >... | reverse complement strand
TAAAAAGGATTGAGCTATGGATGAATAATTATCCCAGAAGGATTTTTGGATATAAAACAGCTAATGATATTTACAAATCAGCTTAATTGTAATTGGAATAATATGATGAGAAATTAAACTTGCAATTTATAATTTATAAGTACTATTTAATTAATATATAGACTAATTTTGACAAAGCGTATATAATTTTCTCTTGAGTTCTCACAATTTGCATTTATCGATGCAACGTATATGCTGCTTTAAGGGGGTAAATATATGAGATATAATTGGCGAAAACTTATTTTTATCTTCTGTGCAGTGCTTGTTATAGCTGCGCTCTTGGGCGGAACTTGTTTTTATCTGATCAATTCAAGAAAAATGACCGTTTCTATAAATGAGATAACCATGAAAGTTCCTAAAGACCTTATAGTTGTCAGCGATAATGAAAATGACGGAAATATTTATGTAGATGTATTAGATATGCTCAAACTGCAGGAGATACCGGTTCACGTGGGTGATTTTGGCATAACGGTGCTACTGAGAGGTTTAAAAGTTGTAAGGTTAAATCCAGTGGATAATGCGGTTGTTGTAAACGGAGATGTATTGGATTTAACTGAAGAAGATTATTTTTATGACGATGGAAAACTTTATCTAACGGAAGAGTTATTCAGGAGATTGTTCGAGCAGGCAATAATTTATACGCCTGAAGATGAAATAAAGTTTGCAGTTTATGATGTAAGTAACTTTAGAATGCCAAAAAATCTTACTGTTGCAGAATACTTTAATATGTCTTCCGAAGAACGGGAAAGGCTTATTTTAAAGAACCCAAATAAGCAAAAAGTCCTTGAATTACAGGTAACCATTATCCCGGGAGATGAGCTAAATCCCGTTATTAGGGATGCCTATAATGAGGTAGTAGACAGTTTTGACTTTTACAGGCAATATCAATTTTATAATTGGCATAAAGGTCTGGACGAAAGCAGCAACCTTACCGGCTATCTTTTATGTAGCAATGCTCAATCCATTCTTTGGCAGTTTGGGAACATGAAAAAGTTAAGGGAAGTTGCAGAAATTAAAGAATTTACTGCAAAGGATATTGAATACATAAACCGTATAAATACCATATATAATGCATTTGATTTTAATAAGGTCAAATTATTGGGACCCTCCATTGAGGCTTATAAAAACAGGTTAGATACGTCAATTTCGGGGGTGGACGTGTACGAGAGGGCAGCCGAAAAAGCACTTAAGCAGTTTAACGAAACGTTTAAGGTTGCAAAAGTTGACAGGTTGCCTATCCCGGCCTGGGCTGAATATGACTCTTATCATTCCGTCCTGAAAAATGTTCCGTATATAAACCAGGAAGAGACTTTGCTTAAAATGGTGGAGCAACTTCTTGATTATATCCCTGATGATGTGAAAGACTCCCTGGAGTGGTTAGGAAATTATAAGGATGCAAAGGAGATTATTTTAGCCGCATATCCGGAATGGGGAGATTATCTGCCTGACACATTAATGGATGAGGCTTTGGAAGAATTGATTGCAAACCTGAAAGACGGTTCGGTTAAAAACGTTGCCGGTAAAGTAAAGTCGGCCCTTGGCAAAGTTGATATAGTTGAAATTTATGATGGCATAAATCTCTTTAAAGATGTTTTAAATCTTGTAACTACTGAAAGGGGCAATGACTTTTTTACAGAACTTAAGAGAAGCAAGGTTAAATCAATGTCAAATATTTTCCAGGAAGTTGTAGATCCGCTGGGAATGATAAAATCCGGCCTGGAACTGGGAAATGCAAACCTGGTTAGTGCCGGCTGCCTGCTTGGATTGGAATTTTATATAGCTTCGGAATTTATGAGCAGGATAGAAGAGCTGGGTAAATTTGTAAACGGAATGATTTTGATGTCTTTTGATACGGATTCAATAGACGATGTCTATAGTGGTAATATAACGATGGAAGAATACCTGGACGGGGAGTAGGATAAATTGGAGAATGGAGTGGATGGAATAAAACAATTAAAATAATAGCAAGCTAAAATAATCAAAAACTCAGCGTTTGGAGAAAATATCTCCAAATGCTTTTTTATTTATCATCCCTTTTTATATTATTGATATGAAAAATATAATTTGGTATTATAGTTGATATGATAATGGTGGATTTTGTTTATCGTCAAAATGCTGTTTTGTTGTAAAGAGGGGTAGGTTACCTGGTGAATTTGAATTTTAATGAAGTCATAGACTGTATGTATGATTGGATAAGAATACTGGATGCCGATTGTAATATTATTTATGCGAACAAAGCGATGAAAGACGCTTTTAATGAGCCCATAGTCGGGAAAAAGTGCTATGAGGTGTTTAATAAAACTCAGCCATGTGAAAACTGTATTGGGCGCAAATCACTTGAGGACCTTCAGCTTCATGAAAAGGAAGAAGAGTTCGGAGACATGGTGTTTTCCGTGAAGTCAACACCTATTAGGGATTCAGAAGGTAAGGTAGTAGCAATTGTTGAGGTTTTAAGAGATATAACAAAGTTGAAAAGAATGCAAAAGGACGTTATGGAGCAAAATAAAAAGCTAAATAACGACCTGGAGCTGGCCAGAAAGATACAGCTGAGCATGCTCCCTTCCAGGCTTCCAAAGGAAAAAATAGATATTGCATACATCTACAGGCCCAGTTATACCCTTGGAGGGGATCTTATAGATATATTCGAGATAGATGAAGACAGAGTGGGCATATATATTGCCGATGTATCGGGTCACGGGGTTTCATCGTCCCTTCTTACCATATTTTTACGTTCCTCGATAAATAAGAGTACCCTATCCCCTTCAATGGCGCTAACAGACTTGTATAATAAGTTTAATCTAATAGGTTTTGATACTGACCTGTATATTACGGTGTTCTATTCAATAATCAATGTTAAGGAAAGAACGTTTATCTATTCAAATGCAGGCCATAATATTTGCCCGATTATATACAATTACAATAAGCCAAGGTTTGACATTTTGAGAAAACCGGGAATTCCGATAAGCAATTGGATGGATAAGCCTTGTTATACAGATGATATTGCATATTTAAATCCAGGAGACCGGATTTTTTACTCCTCGGACGGAATTATAGAGGTAAGGAACAGTTCAAATGAACAGTTCAGTGAAGAAAGGCTTGTTGAAATACTGCTGAGGGATAGGTCCGAACCTGAGGTAGTGCTTAACAATATTCTTGCAAATGTATATAATTTTGCCGGAATAGAAAGTGAAGAAAATCTGTATGATGACATTACAATGGCTCTTGCGGAGATAAAATGAGCAATAAAACAGCAAATGAGCAATATTAAGAACAATATTGAGAAAATACCATCGAGAAGATAACTATGGGGGTGTAATAACTTGGCGAAATATACAAGAGAAGATATATTAAGGATTGTAAAAGAACAGGATGTTAAATTTATAAGATTACAGTTTACAGATATATTTGGAATATTAAAAAATGTTGCAATTCCTGCGAGACAGTTAGAAAAAGCACTGGATAATAAGTGCATGTTTGACGGCTCATCAATAGAAGGGTTTGTGAGGATAGAAGAATCGGACATGTATTTGAGGCCTGACCTCGATACATTTGTAATTTTTCCGTGGCGCCCTCAAATTGGCAAGGTAGCAAGGCTGATATGTGATGTATATAACCCTGACGGAACTCCTTTCCAGGGAGACCCCAGGTATGTGTTGAAGAAGGTTCTCAAAAAGACCCGGGATATGGGATATGATACATTTAACGTGGGGCCGGAATGTGAATTTTTCCTCTTTTTAACCGATTCCGACGGAAATCCTACTATAAAAACCCAGGATAATGCCGGGTACTTTGACCTTGGGCCTGTTGACCTTGGGGAAGATGCCCGCCGGGATATAGTTATTGCATTGGAAGAAATGGGTTTTGAAATAGAAGCTTCCCACCATGAATGTGCACCCGGCCAGCATGAAATAGATTTTAAATATGCGGATGCATTGACCACTGCTGATTCAATATTAACTTTTAAACTTGTTGTAAAATCAATAGCTAAGAAACACGGACTTCATGCTTCTTTTATGCCTAAACCCATATACGGAATCAGCGGTTCGGGCATGCATACGAATATTTCTCTTTTTAGGGAAAACCAGAACATATTTTATGATGAAAAGGATCCTCTTAATTTGAGCCAGGAAGCCTACTGGTTCATAGGAGGACTTATGAAACATGCCAGAAGCCTGGCCGCCCTTACGAATCCCATTGTAAACTCATATAAAAGGCTTGTCCCGGGATATGAAGCTCCTGTGTACATAGCCTGGTCAGCCAGAAATCGTAGCCCACTTATAAGAATACCTTCCGCAAAAGGAATGAGTACCAGGATAGAGTTAAGATGCCCGGATCCGTCATGCAACCCCTATCTTGCACTTGCGGGAATACTTGCTGCAGGACTGGACGGGATAGAAAACAAGATTCAGCCGCCACCGCCTAAAGATGTAAATATATATTCCCTTACGAAGGAAGAAAAGATTAATCAGTGCGTTGATTCTTTACCGGCGGATTTGGGAGAAGCAATAGAGGAAATGAAAAAAAGCGAGTTGTTAAGAGAAGTCCTGGGAGAACATATATTTGAAAAATACATAGAAGCAAAAACAGAGGAATGGGAAGACTACGTAAAACAAGTCACGCCATGGGAATTAAAACACTACTTGACTAAGTATTAATGATTAATGATATTATATTAATTAACAGCCGGACTAAAAACATGGAAAGAGGATGAGGGCTTATGCCGCTTAAACTCTACATAGGCGACATAGTGGAAATGAAAAAAGAGCATCCCTGTGGAAGCAAACAGTGGGAAATAACAAGGGTAGGCGCTGATATCAGGATTAAATGCCTGGGCTGTCAGCACCAGGTCATGATTCCCAGGGTTAAATTTGAGAAAAGCGTGAAAAAGATTATAAAGTCTTTCAATAATTAGCCTCTGCCTTAATTGTCATCTGCTGCTTTAATTAATGTTTATAAAGCACCCTATCTATGGGTGCTTTTTTATTTATTTGTATTGCCTCGGTATAATTTCTTGAGGAAATGGAAAGATTTAAAATGTAAAATAATTACGGAGGAATATATATGATGGGAGCTGAAAGGGAAAAAAGGGATCAAAAAGAGCAGAAAAAAGAGAAAAATGCAAATATAAACGTGGCAAATATAGCCAATACGGGGCATGCGAATACGGTACACAACTATGATAAGATTATCCGGGAATATTTAAAACAAGGAAGGGAAAAGCTTTTCAAGGAATTAAACGGCACAAGGGAGGCAATCAGATTAATTGCCAAGGAGAAGACAAAGGATTTTATGCTTGTGACGGATAGAGGGCTGGATAAGGACGAGAGGAATTATCTGGCTGAATTAATAGTATCAAGCATGTATCAGACTTTTTGTTATGGATACTCCATAGGCAAGATAGAGGGAAGTACAAATGAAAAGATATATCTTTGACAAAAGATAATAAACGATAAAAATTGAATAAAAAACAAGAAAATAAAACATAAAAAAAATACTTGACACTTATATGGAAAGTTGATACAATATTCCGCAATTACACTTATTTGGGCCAAAAGATATAAGCTGGCTACAAATATACATGCGGGTTAGAAAGTATATATTTTCCAGAAAGACAATGAAGGGAAAAAGATACACCTGATCTTTAAGAGAGCCGGTGGGTGGTGCGAACCGGTAGTTAGGGTGTATGTATAGCTCGTCCCGGAGTCGTACCATTGAAGTGTCAAGTAGGTGGTAACGGTGACTACGTTATAGTCAGAGTACTCATTACAGTACTCACTGAGGATATACAAGGTGGAATACACTGTGCGGTGAAATCCACGGTATATCGAATCAGGGTGGTACCACGGAGGATTAGGAGCCCTTCGTCCCTGCGCTTGACTGCAGCAGGGCGAGGGGCTTTAATTTTAATAATATAAATGGGTGGTAAAGATGAAGATGTTAGGCTCGAAGGCCATGGTTAAGGCGCTGGAAATTGAAAACGTAAGCCATATATTCGGTTATCCCGGAGCTGCAATATGCCCGTTTTACGATGCTTTGCTTGATTCAAACATAAAGCATATACTCACAAGGCATGAGCAGGGGGCTGCCCATGCTGCCAGCGGTTATGCCCGTGCAACAGGCAAAACAGGGGTGTGTGTTGCAACATCCGGTCCCGGTGCTACCAACCTTATTACCGGAATTGCCACTGCCTACATGGATTCTATACCGATTGTGGCAATAACAGGTCAGGTTTCTACCGAGCAAATAGGAAGGGATGTTTTTCAGGAAGCTGATATAACCGGCGCAACCGCCCCATTTTGCAAGCATAATTATCTGGTAAAAAATGCAGAGGACCTGCCAAGGATATTCAAAGAGGCCTTTCATATAGCATCTACAGGAAGGCCGGGGCCTGTATTGATTGATGTTCCCATAGACATTCAAAACAGCGAGCTGGATTTTAATTACCCGGAAGAAGTTAATATTAAGGGATATAAGCCAACATATAAAGGACACCCGTTGCAGATAAAGAAGATAGCAGAGGCGATAGAAAAGGCGAAAGCCCCTGTAATTTGTGCAGGTGGAGGAATAATAAGCGCGAGGGCAGAACCCGAACTCATGGCACTTGTTGAGAAGTGCAACATACCTGTAGTAACCACCTTAATGGGAATCGGAGCTATCCCATCCACCCATGAGATGTATCTTGGAATGCTTGGTTCCCATGGCAATTATGTAGCAAACTACGCCATTCATAATGCCGATGTCGTAATAATTATGGCGGCGAGAGTGGGAGACAGGGCTATGGGTACTGCCAAAAAAATAGCCAAGAAGGCAAGAATAATCCACATAGATATTGATCCGGCGGAAATAGGTAAGAACATAGATGTGGAGATACCGGTTGTTGGAGATATAAAGTCCGTATTGCAGGACTTGCTGCAGGAAGTGGGAGAATACAGCAAAAGCGAATGGGTGGAAAAGCTGCAGGAGATCAGCCGGCAACATTCGCAAAGGAAAGAGGAAGATGTTGATCCCCAAGGCCCGGTAAAACCCCGTTATTTGCTCAGAACACTTTCAGATTTACTAATGGATGATGATAATGTAATACTAACAACCGAAGTGGGCCAGAACCAGATATGGGCAGCAAATAACTTAATCATACGCAAACCGGGTGGTTTTATAACTTCAGGCGGAATGGGGACCATGGGCTATGGTTTGCCGGCAGCCATAGGAGCAAAAGTGGGAAGCCCGGACAGTACGGTTATAAATATCAGCGGTGACGGAAGTTTCCAGATGTCTCTGCAGGAATTGGGCACGATAAAGCAAAATAAACTGGGTATTAAAATAATCATACTTAACAATTCAGGTTTAGGAATGGTAAGAGAACTTCAGAAACGCAAATATTCCGGCCGGTATTACCAGGTCAACCTGGAAAGCAATCCTGATTTTATAAAACTTGCCGGTGCATATGACATAAAAGGTGAAAAAATAACAAGGAATTGTGAAGTTGAGGAGGCTTTAAGGAGAATGCTTTCGGAGGAAGGGGCATTTATTCTTGAATGCTCCGTAGATCCGGAAGAGCCTACCTTATAGTCTTAAAAGGCAAAAGTTAAATAAACTGCAAGCTATGACAGGCCAAGCATTAAGGCTCAAGGAAAAAGTTAAGAAATAAAATCAGTGGGAGGTGTAACAATGGCTAAACATATACTTTCAGTTTTAGTGGAAAATCATGCAGGAGTTCTTTCCAGGGTAGCAGGACTTTTCAGCCGCAGGGGCTTTAATATTGAAAGTCTTGCGGTGGGTGTCACCGAGAATCCTGATGTATCAAGAATGACTATTGTGGTTGAAGGTGATGAGTATATTGTTGAACAGGTCAGCAAACAGTTAAATAAGCTCATCAACGTAATTAGGGTAAAGAAGCTGGAAAGCCAGGATTCGGTACGAAGGGAACTTGCACTGATTAAAGTTGTTGCCACTGCTTCTACAAGATCGGAAATTATCCAGATTGTTGAAATATTCCGTGCAAAAATTATTGACGTTTCGAGAAATACACTGACTATTGAAGCATCCGGAGATGAAGAAAAGATTAGCGCACTTGAGCAAATGCTTAAACAATTCGGAATAAAAGAAATCGTAAGAACGGGATTAATAGCCCTTGAAAGGGGCAATAAGCATATAAAGGCAAATAACAATGATGAAGAATAATTAAATAAAAACTTAACAAAAAATTAGGAAAATTATGAGTTGGAGGAGTGATTATAATTATGGCAAAGATGTATTATGATAAGGATTGTAATCTTGAATTATTAAAGGGTAAGACTATAGCGGTTATAGGTTATGGCAGCCAGGGGCATGCACATGCCCAGAACTTGAAGGATAGCGGTATGGATGTAGTTGTGGGTTTAACGCCGGATTCTAAAAGAAGGCAACAGGCCATGAATGACGGGCTTAAAGTTCTGGATACGGCAGAGGCTGCCAAGGTTGCGGATATCATCATGATACTTGTTCCTGACCAGGTACAGCCTGAGGTATATGAGGAAAGCATAAAACCAAATCTTAAGAGCGGCGATGTCCTGATGTTTGCCCATGGCTTCAACATTCACTACAAGCAGATCATACCACCTGAAGATATTGACGTGATTATGGTTGCACCGAAAGGCCCGGGTCATACCGTCAGAAGCCAGTATCAAGAGGGGAAAGGCGTGCCTTCATTGATAGCGGTTTACCAGGATGCATCAGGAAAAGCAAAAGAGTATGCCCTCGCATATGCTGCAGCTATAGGTGCAGGAAGGGCAGGGATACTTGAAACAACATTTGCGGAAGAAACCGAAACGGACTTATTCGGTGAGCAAGCTGTACTGTGCGGCGGTGTAACCGAACTAATGAAAGCAGGTTTCGATACTCTGGTTGAAGCAGGATATCAGCCTGAAATTGCATATTTTGAATGTATACACGAGATGAAGCTAATAGTTGATTTAATAAACCAAGGCGGATTTGAATTCATGAGGTACTCTGTAAGCGATACAGCCGAATACGGAGACTATGTTACAGGTAAGAGAATAATTACCGAAGAAACCAGGAAAGAAATGAAAAAGGTCCTTGAAGAAATACAGAACGGAACCTTTGCATCCAAATGGATAGCAGAAAACAGGGCAGGCGGAAGAGCACAGTTTTATGCCATGAGAAGAAAAGAAGCAGAACATCCTCTGGAGAAGGTTGGAAAAGAATTGAGGAAAATGATGAGCTGGTTGAAAAAATAAAATGTTTGAGGGGTGAGGTCAATTATGCCGGGACGAATTAAAATATTTGATACAACATTAAGGGATGGAGAGCAGACCCCGGGGGTCAATTTGAATGTTTATGAAAAGGTTGAAATAGCTAAACAGCTTGAAAGATTGGGTGTTGATGTAATTGAAGCAGGCTTTGCGATAGCCTCTCCCGGCGACTTTGAAGCTGTATCGGAAGTAGCAAAGGTTATTCAAAATGCCAGGGTGGCAAGTCTTGCAAGGGCTCTTGAAAAGGATATTGACAGGGCATGGGAGGCAGTAAAGCATGCAAAGATGCCGCGCATCCACACATTTATTGCCACATCGGATATCCATATGAAATACAAATTGAGAATGACTGAAGAAGAGGTCCTTGAAAGGGCAATAAAAATGGTGAAATATGCGAGAAATTACTGTGATGACGTAGAGTTTTCAGCTGAAGACGCCAGCAGGACCAGGCCTGATTTCCTATATAAGGTGATAGAAGAAGTAATAAAGGCGGGTGCTACCGTCATAAACATACCGGACACGGTAGGATACGCTATGCCCAAGGAATTCGGAGAGCTTATCAGGGGGATAAGGAATAATGTACCGAACATTGATAAGGTGGATATAAGCGTTCACTGCCACAATGACCTTGGCCTTGCGGTGGCCAACTCCCTGGCCGCGGTTGAAAACGGTGCAGTACAGGTTGAATGTACGATAAACGGTTTGGGTGAAAGGGCCGGAAACGCGGCTATGGAAGAAATAATTATGACAATAGATACAAGAAAGGATTTTTATAATATCAGCCATAGTATAGATACGACTCAGATATACAGAACAAGCAAGCTGGTAAGCAGCCTTACCGGAATAAACGTTCAGCCCAATAAGGCTATCGTCGGCGCCAATGCCTTTGCCCATGAGTCAGGTATACATCAGCACGGTGTTCTGGCAGAAAAAACAACTTATGAAATAATGAGGCCCGAATCAATTGGACTCAAGCAAAACAGGATGGTGCTTGGGAAACTATCGGGACGGCACGCTTTTGAGGAAAAACTTAAGGAAATGGGATATAACCTTTCAGAAGATCAAATTAAAAATGCTTTCCAGAAATTTAAGGAGTTGGCGGACAGGAAGAAGGAAATATCGGATAAGGATATTGAGGCCCTGGTGGAAGAAAAGGTTGTAAAACTGGCTGAAGTATATCAATTGGAAAGCTACCAGGTAAGCAGCGGCAACAAGCTTGTATCTACCTCCACGGTGACTGTAAGGCGAAACGGAAATGTTTATACCGAGGCCGCTACCGGTGACGGACCTGTGGATGCCGCATTTAATGCAATGGAAAGAGCGGTAGGAATCTCATTGAAGCTTGAGGATTATAGTCTTAGAGCGGTTACCGGAGGTAAAGACGCTCTGGGCGAAGTTACCGTAAGGGTAATGAAGAATGACAGGATATTTACGGGAAGAGGCGTGAGCACAGATATTATTGAAGCAAGCGTAAGAGCATATTTGAATGCTATAAATAAGGTATTAAGCGAATTCGGGGAAGAAGTAATACAACGATGAAAGTTATACTGCTTAGTTATATTGCATGGTCATGCTCGTTGCAATGGAGGTGAGACAATTGGGAAATATATTCATATACGATACGACACTTAGGGACGGCGCTCAGGCCCAGGGTATTTCATTTACCGTTGAAGACAAGCTGAAAGTGGTAAAAGCCGTTGACAGTCTTGGAGTAAGCTATATTGAGGCCGGGAATCCCGGGTCAAATCCTAAAGACCTGGAGTTCTTCCGGCGGGTTAAGGGTATTGAGTTAAAGCATGCCAAAATAGTAGCGTTCGGAAGTACACGAAGGGTTAATGTTCCTGTGAGTGAAGATCCGAATGTCAGGTCTCTCCTGGCTGCGGATACTCCTGCCGTGGCTATATTCGGGAAAAGCTGGGACTTCCATGTAAAGGAAGTCCTCAAAACAACCCTGGATGAGAATCTCAATATGATTTATGAGACAATTGAGTTCTTTACAAAGCAGGGCAAGGAAGTAATCTTTGACGCTGAGCATTTCTTTGACGGGTATAGGGCCAATCCCGAATATGCAATGAAGACCCTTAAAGCGGCAGCGGATGCGGGAGCTTCTGTGGTTTGCCTTTGTGATACAAATGGAGGAAGCTTCCCCAGTGATGTTTTTGAGGTAACGTTAAAAGTTGTTGAGGAATTAAAGATGCCTGTAGGCATTCATTGCCATAATGATAACGGGATGGCCGTGGCAAATTCCATCCTTGCAGTGCAGGCAGGAGCTACACAGGTACAGGGTACCATTAACGGTTTCGGGGAGAGATGCGGAAATGCCAATCTCTGCACAATAATCCCCAATCTGCAGATTAAGGCTAATTATAAATGCATCCCTGACGAAAATATGAAGCTCTTAACCTGGGTTGCCAGGTATGTGAGCGAAGTTGCGAATATCATATATGATGAAAAGGCTCCCTATGTGGGTGGAAGCGCTTTTGCTCATAAAGGCGGCATGCATATCGATGCTGTCTTTAAAAATCCCATATCCTTTGAACACATTAATCCCGAGCTGGTGGGCAATAAAAGAAAGATATTGATGTCAGAGGTTTCAGGCAGGAGCACCATATTGAAAAAGATTAACGAGATTGATCCGACGATAACAAAAGATTCGCCTGAAGCAAAGGCCATAATAGACCGGCTTAAGGAACTTGAGCATGAAGGATACCAGTATGAGGGAGCTGAATCTTCCTTTGAGATAGTAATAAGGAAAATATTAGGCAAATATAAACCCTTCTTTAATCTCAACGAATTTAAGGTTATAGTTAATGAACCCTCAATCGACGCCTATAATTCGTCAGCCATGGTGAAAATCCGGGTTGGGGACCAGGTAGAAATTACGGCAGCAGAGGGATGCGGTCCTGTAAATGCCCTGGACTATGCTTTGCGGAAAGCCCTTGAGAAATTCTACCCTGAGATAAAGGAAATGAAACTTACCGACTACAAGGTTAGGGTGTTGGATTCCGAGGCAGCTACCGCGGCAAGGGTAAGAGTATTAATTGAGTCAACGGACGGAAGGGATGTATGGACCACCATCGGGGTTTCTACGGACATAATAGACGCAAGCTGGAAAGCACTGGTGGATTCTGTTGAGTATAAATTGATTAAGGACAGAAATCATAAAACATGATGTAACGGAAAGATATTTGTTATATAATATTAAATATAAAATATCGTGTAATGAATAATGTGTCATGAGTAACGTATTATGGCGTGTAATGGCTGGCTGTGTAATGGTCCTGTAATGGCAACCGTTGCACGGCCAAATAAACAAATAAAATGAAAGAGGGTTACAAGTTGAAACTTGAAGGGAAACTGATAAAGGGAACGAAAATAACCAGGAGAGAGCTGTTTGAAAAAGAGGATGACAGCATGCCGTTCAGGGAAATGCTGGAGGAATGTCTTATAAGTCTGTGCAGGGAACTGGACATACCTGTACCCATATGGATGAAGAAGAACACACATGAATTTGCCACTTTTCACAGGACTTTTTTCACTGCCGATCAGTTTCCTGAGAAAGTCAACTTTGACAGGTTTGAAATAAAAATCGTGTAGGCAATATAATATGATTAAAATAATTTGCAATATAATTTGAGTTTTAATAGATATAAAAATATGTATTGTTAAGGTATTGTGAATTGCGAAGTCAATTCTGCTAAATAGATATTATGTAATTATAGTGTATCTAAATATAATGTAGGCGATTCTATAATTATACACCCCCACATATGAATAAATATAGCATGTGGGGGTGTATTTTTGTGATTTGGAAAAGGGCAAAACTGGCATCACTAATTCTGCTCATAATATTAAGCATTATTCAAATAATAATAGATTACAGCCATGAAGGAAAACTGGACATTAATGTGGCTGAAGCTGATAAAAAGTCGAAGTATGTCATTTTTATCGAGGTGCAGGATAAAACCCTGTACCTGTTGGAAAACGGCGTGTGCATAAAGCAATATAAAGTTGCAACGGGAAAACCGGGCTATCCTTCGCCAATCGGGTACTGGAAAATCATTACGAAGGACACGTGGGGTGAAGGATTCGGCGGAAGGTGGATGGGGTTGAACGTTCCCTGGGGCAAATACGGAATACACGGCACGACAATTCCCGGCTCAATAGGCTATGCGGCGAGCCATGGCTGCATACGCATGTATAATAAAGATGTAAGGGAGTTATATGACATAGTTCCCCATGGTACCCCGGTGGTTATTGTAAACGGGCCTTTCGGTCCCTTTGGGACAGGATTCAGGCCAATTGAACCGGGCGACAGGGGAGCGGATGTAATGGCGATTCAAAAAAGGCTTAAACAATTGGGATACTTTAATGGCTGGGTTTCCGGCATATATAACGATGACCTGAAATATGCGGTGCATAGGTTTCAAAAAGACAAAGGGCTCCCGGTAAGCAACACCATTACAAAGGAATGCTGGGAGGCCATGGGATTTCTTGAATTTGAGTAAAAAACATCAAATCTTGATAGAGCAATTGAACTAAAATGAAATTTAGCTAAAATAGATTGTGATTATGTTAATAGCTTATGTTAATAGTTATAGTTATAATAAATAATAATTAATAATGGCAATATAGCAATAAATATTCAGCAATTATCATTAATTATGTAAAATTATACGGTAAACGATAATAACAGATAACGTAGCTATAATTATATTAACTATAATTATAACTACAGAAAAAAAGACCAAATAAAAATAACAAATACGGAGGAATATATAATGAATTGCATATTGGACATGCACTGCCATACGATAGCCAGCGGACATGCTTATAGTACATTGCAGGAAATTGTGTCAAGCGCAAAACAAAAGGGTTTAAAACTGGTGGGGATCTCAGACCATGCTCCGGCTATGCCGGGAACGGCTCATATATTCTATTTCGCTAACCTGAAAGTAATACCGAAAGTAATTGATGATATAAGGGTATTAAAAGGGGTAGAAGCTAATATTATTGACTATGACGGAAATATCGACATGACAGAAAGGGATTTAAGAGGGCTGGATTATGCTATTGCAAGCATGCATACACCCTGCCTGAAACCTTCATCAATCGAGGAGAATACAAAAGCCATAATAAAAGCAATGGACAACCCATATATAAAGATAATAGGCCATCCCGACGACAGCAGGTATCTTCTTGATTATGAAAAAATCGTAAAATATGCAAAAAAGAGAAAAATATTGCTGGAGGTAAACAATTCCTCCCTGAGGCCTGAAGCCTTGAGGAAAAATGCCATGGGAAATGTTATGGAGTATTTGAAACTCTGCAAGGAGTACGAAGTGCCTGTCATATTTTCCAGTGATGCCCATATATCCTTTGATGTAGGAAATTTTCAATACTGCAAGGAAGTCGCACGTATGGTGGATTTCCCCGAAGAGCTGGTTGTTAATGCAAGTATTGAATATTTGAATAACTATATAAATGTGCTGCTATAAAAATTTCATATGTAAAATATTGTATGTAAATTATTATAAAATTATTATAAATAATTCTAAAAAATTTCATTTACTGTCATACCGATAAAGGCTATAATGGATGCCGCACATATATGAAACATATATATAGCAAATTGCAGCACATATCTATAACTCAAGGAGGGTCATATTTTATGTATGATTTTGATGTGAAGGAATTCTGGAAGGAGAATGAGCTGTGTTTCAAGCCATTTTCCACGGATAAACCCAGGGTACCGATAAGTTACTGGCTGGATGACCACTTCCTCCTCGAAGAAATGGCACTCCCTTCCACCGTAAGATATTACACTGATCATAAATACAGGCTGGAGATAAACAAGCAGTGCAATGACAGGGTTGAGAAAGTACTTGGCAGACGGTTTTATTCCGAGGATGAGGTTGAACCTCCTGCCCCTAACAGGTTTGAAGTTATAATGGGCGCAAAATGGGAACTGACTGAAGGGGGAACACCCTGGCTGGAGTCTACGGTTAAAGATATTGAAGATGTAAAAAAGCTTATTGCCAGGGCGGAGAAACTGGATATGAGAAAAGAAGCCTTTCCTGAAAACTGGAAAGAGAAAAAGGAAGAATATGAAAGGGCCACCGGGAGAAAGCTGAAACTCGGAGGAAATTCTTCCAGGGGGCCTGCAACAATGGCGACAAGCATCCTTGGCACAACAAATACATGCCTGTTTATAATGGATGAACCTGAGGTTATGGATGAGTTTTTCCGCATACTTGCAGATAAACTTGTTGAATACCATGAAGCACTGATGGAGGACACATCAAACAACCGTATAGGAGGTTATTCCTTTGCGGATGATAACTGCTTCCTTTTCTCACCAAGCCAGTATGAGAGGTTTTGTGCTCCCTTCCTTGAAAAAATATTTAATAGATTTGCTCCACTTCCTGAACATACAAGGCATCAGCATTCAGACAGCAATATGGCACACCTGATGGGCATACTGAATGACCTGGGAGTAAACTCTGTTAATTTTGGACCTGACATTCATCCCCTTGATATCCGCAAAGCAATGCCGAGAGCCGTTATCCACGGGCAAATGCCTCCCTTTGTATTGAGAAACGGAACTCCTGAACAGATAATAGAAATAGTAAAAAGAGATATTGAAGCGGTCGGAGGTGACGGCGGCCTGGTAGAATGTACCGCCGGAAGCGTTGCAGGAGGAACCCCGCTGGAGAATATCAGGGTTTACATGTGGGCGGTTCATACATACGGGAGATACAGGTAGAGATAGAGGTAAACAGATAGAGATACAGGTAATATAGGGGATACACGAATATATCAACAAGTACTAAAGAGACTTTGCCGCATTCACAAGCTGCTTGAACAGGTTTAAATGGACAGGGTCTTTTTCCCACATTTCTTCCGGGTGCCATTGAACACCTACCACAAATTTAGGTTTGCCGTATGTATTGGTTTTACCTTTACGGTATTCTATTGACTCAATAACTCCGTCCGGTGCCCGGGAAGTTACTGAGAAACCGGGGGCAACGTCCTTTATTGCCTGATGGTGATATGAGTTAACGGCAGCTGTACAGGCATTATTTAGTGCTTGATATATTATTGAGTTTCTTTCTATGTAAATATCGTGTATCGGATACCAGCCGGGGGCATTCTGATAATGCTTAACAATTTTCTGCTCCTTTAGTTGGGAGTTTATATCCTGGTACAATGTACCCCCCAGGGCTGCATTTATTACCTGTATACCCCTGCAGATGCCGAGAAGGGGTTTCCCCATTTCCACGGCTTTCCTTGCAATACAAATCTCCATAGCATCCCTTATGGGATTTACGGTGCCGTTGTAGGTGTAATTATCTTCTTTATAATACCTGGCATCCAGATCCGGTCCGCCCGGAAGCAATATTGCGTCGCACCTTTTTAAGTATTCGGCAATCAAATCTTCGTCATCGGTTGCGGATAAAAGTACGGCGATACCTCCTGCTTTATTTATGGCATTGACATAGCCCTGAAATATATAGAGATTTTGATCCTTGTATGAATACCCGGGTGCTATTCCAACGAGCGGACGGCCTGAATAGCTGCTGCTTGAACTATCATTATTAAGGCAATTATTTAAGCAGTCATTATTGCTTAATAACATATGCCAATCCCCCTATAATAGGCTCTCAAATAATAAATATTATGTTTTAATTAACAAAAGAACCGGCAATATATATTAATATTTATGAAAAATAAAAAAATGCATATCGGCGCAATATGCAGTAAGTTATATACCAGTATGTTAAATATTGATACGCTGTATGTCAATATATATCTATAATTCCAATATATATAAATATCTTATACATCTTATACAATATATATCAATATCTTATATTTAATATCTTATATATTAATATTTAACTATCTTGTATATTAATATGGTAACTTATATTATGTAACTTATTATGAATATAGGTTCTCATATATTAATATAATATTGAGCCTGGGAATTAAACATTTTTGCATACATTCCGTTCAAGCTCATCAGTTCTTTGTGGGTTCCGTATTCTATCAGTTCCCCCTTATCCAGCACTGCTATATGGTCGCAAAATTTACAGCTGGACATCCTGTGGGAAATATATATGGCTGTCTTATTCAATACAATATCATTAAATTGCTTATATAATTCGTATTCCGCTATTGGAGACAGGTTGGCCGTGGGCTCGTCCAAAACCGAAACCGCCCCGCCCTTATATATTGACCTGGCTATGGCCAGTTTCTGGTTTTCTTCGCCGGACAGGTCAACCCCGTCCTCTTCAAAGCCCTTGCCCAGGTATGTATATAATTTATGGGGCAGTGTATTTACTTTTTCAAGGATGCCGCATTTCTCCAGGGAATTTTCTATTTTTGATATGTTTGAAGGATTATAGGCATCTTCAAATGCAACATTTTCAGCTATGGTAAAGGCGAAATTCTGATAATCCTGGAAAACTGCGGGAAACAAGCTTATATAATCCTGGTAGTCATATTCCCTTATATCAACATCATTAAGATAAATTTTGCCCAAGGTAGGTTCATATAACCTCATTAATAACTTAACAAACGTGGTTTTTCCTGCCCCGTTGTCCCCTACCAGTGATATTCTTTCATTACTTCTGATAGTGGTATTTATATTTTTCAACACATAGTTGTCCGAATTGGGATATTTGAAGTACACATTTTCAAACCTGATGCAAAGATTTTGCCTGTCGGGGATTTTCCTGATCCCTGTTTTATCTATGCTGTCTTTTATATTAAGAAAATCAATGTAATCATTGACATATTTACTGGTGTAATTTAGGCCTATTGTAAAGTTGATCAGGTTGCTGACGGCATTGGTATAGGACATGGCTGCCGCCAAATACATTGTAAAATCGCCGAGGGTTATTTTATTTGAAACAACGGATGATATTAAGAAAACATAAATTAGACCTTCCTGAAATACCGACATTAATGATACCACCGTTGAATACTGAAAATTGCTTTTTTGGAACTGGGCTTGCTTATCAACGTATATTTTGCGGTTGGCTTTGCACTTTTCCAGTATAAATTTGCTTATATTGTTAATCCTGATTATTTTCCCTAAGGAATAATCCTCGCTTATGCGGTTTAGATAATTCCACATTCTTTCTATTGGGGTCAGCTGTATATATATTTCGCGGTATTTTTTCTGGATCCTGTTATTTAAGCAAGTATTTACGATTATAACCGCAATTATGTATAAAATTATGACCACATTTAGTCGTGACAATATGTATGAAAGCCCTATGATCTGAATGGAATAGGATATCATTCCTCCTAACGCGTTTTTATGCCGTCCACGTTTCTGCTGTTCCATGTTATGACATTCTGGGCCCGCTGCTTTCTGTCGGCTATCTCGGGATTTTCTATATTCTCCAGATCCATGCTCATTATTTTGTCGCTGAAACCTTTATAATGCTGCTGAATTAATTTTTCCTTTTTGCAGTTAACAACCCCCTCTATTGCTGAATTAAGCCCGTTTAACACCAAGCCTGAAATAAACAGTATAAACACATAGAAAAGGGCCACATTCAAACGTTTACCTATTGTTAACTCGTCGATAATGTACTTGGGGACTACAACCAATACAAAAGGCGCGAGTGCGTCCAAAACCATACTAAGAAGCATTAAAGGCAAGAGAAATTTGTCGCATTTGCTTGCCTATTTTAATAAATATAATATGCTTAACAGATTGTTCTTGATGGTTTTTATTATTTCTTTCATAGTAGGCATCCTCATTTCATAATCAAAGTTATGAACATGATATTGGAGTATGAATATGTTAATAATTTAATAATAATACTATAATACCATATTAAGAAATAAATGTTAAGTAGTGTCGAATTGACACAACTACAAACGTTTGATATGATATATTACAATTCATACATTTATATCCATCATTTGTATGAAGTTCATTTGCAAGGGGTACATTTTATGGGTAACTGGAGCAACATTTTCTCTTTTTCAACCTCCTGGAATGTTTCAAGGCATAACAGCGGAAGAGATATGGTTGAAGAAATACTCGGACTTGGTTTCAACAAAATAGAACTTAATTATAGGGTTACCTGGGAGATGGCAAAGGAAATACTCCCATTGGTGGAAAGGGGAATTATAAGCATCACAAGCTTGCATAATGTTTTCCCAAGAACAGACAATCCGGACTTTTCACCCGATTCGGTACTACTTGCCCATACTGACCCCGTGAAAAGGAAAGAAGCCGTTGAAATAACAAAAAATACCGTGGATATGGCTGCCTTGTTTGGCGCAGGTGCGGTTGTGCTGCATACCAGTGAAATACCGACGCCGAAAGAATACGATTCCATACTAAAGGAACTTTACTTGCAGGGGAAGAGGGACAGGGCGGAATATGAGAGTATAAGAAAGGAATTTATGGAATACAGGAGAGCCGTAGGCCATAAATATGTGGAACTTACCTGCCGGAGCCTTGAGGAAATCTGTGACCATATCGGGAAGAAAAATTATTCAATCATTTTAGGTATCGAAAACCGCGCCCGTTGCCACCAGATCCCTGATTTTAACCAGGCTGAATATATGCTTGAACTGCTTAAACACCTGCCTGTGTATTTCTGGTATGATATAGGTCATGCCGTCATGATGGACGCTTTAGGGATTCTAAATAATCCTGACGGCTTGAAAAATATCAGGCATAAAATTTTCGGCATGCACATCCACGATACCGTTGGCCTGACAGACCACTGCTGCCCATATGCAAGCGGAGATGAGTTTGATAAATATCTTGAATATATAAAGGACGCAAAGATAAAGGTTTTAGAGCTGGGTAGACATGAAAGCAGGGAGAATATTATCAAAAGTGTTGATTTATTATATGAAAGGCTGATGGCCTCTGAAAAGAGAAGAGCCAATGAAAATCAGCAGCAATGAGAAGAGTTATACAAGGAAATTTCCCGGAGAATAGCAGACAGGCTTGATGAAATCAAAAAAGGTACATCGTAAAGAAAAAAATCAGAGGGGGCTGTATTTATATGTTGAAACACTACGAAAAAATACTGATGGATGCGGAAAGAAGAGCGGCCTTATATATCAAAAACCAGGTTCGGGATAAAACATCCCCTTATTACGGAGCAATTATTTCCGAAAGTAATATACCTGATCCAAGAACTAATATTTTTATCCTGGCCCAACTAATTGAATTATATGTGAATAAAGACAGTGCTTATTATTTTGACTCAAACCTTTATGAAAGTATCCTGTTATTGATTGATTATGTTAAACAAGTACAGAGGCATGACGGTACTTTTGACCTGAACACCTGTAATTTCTTTTCAGCACCTGATACTGCATTTGCAATAAATGCAATGATTCCTGCCTATCGCTTGTTAAAACGGCATGTAGAAGAGTGTGGCGGATGGGAAGAAACTGATTCCGGCAGCATTGAAATTAAGCCCGGATGCAGGGAAAGCAGAAACGCAGCGGAATTTATATTTTGTGAAATTACAAAGATAATGGAACGGGCGGGAATACGGCATCATGAACGGCGGATTTCACACCCCGAACCACAGGTGGGCGATTGCAGCATGCCTGATGACCCTTTATAACATTTTTAAGGTTGATGCCTTTAAGGAGAAAGCCTGCCAGTATCTTCAGGAAGGAATAGATTGCAATGAATACGGCGAGTATTCGGAACGTTCCTCCGGCAATTACAATCATGTAAACAATGAACAGATGATTATACTTGCGGAAGAAACAGGGGATGAAAGCTATCTTGAGCATGTGAAGAAAAACCTTGACATGATGATAACCTACATCGAACCGGACGGGACAGTGTTTACCGGGAATTCCACAAGGCAGGACAGGGGAAGGAAAATATACCCGGATATATATTATAACCAGTACCTGTATATGGCATATAAATTTGACAATGCCTTGTATGCTTCCATAGCAAACAGGATTATGGAGAGCATAATTGAGCGAGGTGCTTTGGCTCCTAACTATCTTGGATTTATGGCTACACACCCTGAATTGATTAGTTATGAGCTTCCATCGGGTTGTACCGGTGCTGACAATTACAAAGTCCATTGTAGCAATTACAAGGTGCATTATAAGGAATCCGGCATTGTTCGTTGCAGAAAAGGAAATTTATGCTTCACCATATTGAAGGACAGCGATTATTTTCTTCACTTCCAGGTGGGAGAAATAAAGATGGGCATGAGAATATTGATGAGATATTTTGACAAGAGGCTTTTTAGGCCAAGGGAAATTACAGAAACGGGAGATGGTTATATACTGCCTTATACAGCACATGGATGGTATTACCTTCCTTTTGAAAATAAGCCGGAAACGTCTGACTGGTGGAAGATGGATAACAGCAGCCGGGGGCTTAAAGAAGGGCCGGATCTGGATATTGTAGTTGCGGTGAAAGAAACTGATAAAGGGATAGCTGTAAAAATATCGGCAAACGGATGCGACGGTGTACCCGTATTTGTTGAAATGTCTTTTACTGAGGGAGTAATAGTTAAGGGAAACGGATTCATGTGTGAGGGAATCCAGGGAGGAGCCATAACCGTAACATCAGGAGAAATAGAGATAAGTAAAGGGATTGATACAATGGTCATTGGACCCGGTTTTGGGAAGGTATTAATTGGAGAGCAGCAGTTGCAGGAAGTTGGAAAAAATATGGGAAGCTTTAATATTTACTTTTCGGATGTATCAAATTTTGAACACATCATTATGCTCAATGAAAAATAGATTGAAAGCAGAAAAACAGAGAATAAATGGAAGCATAAAGGCATAAAAATGAAAAAAGAGGGATGAAAAGACATGCATCATTCCAAGTTCAAAAATATTGCATGGCTAATGATAATTGTGCTGATCACATCTCCTTTTATAGCCTTAGACGGCAGCCCAACAGTATCAGCAGATTCCGCTACCAGAACGTTTAAGGTTCTGACGTATAATGTAGCAGGACTGCCCGACATATTCTCCAGCGGAAACCCGAAAGTAAATACAGTCAAAATCAGCCCCAAATTGAATGCTTATGAATTTGTAGCCGTACAGGAGGATTTTGCTTATCACAGCGACATAATCAGTGCCGTTACCCATCCCTATCTTACAACCCATTCCGGAAATGTACCATTCGGAGACGGAATGAACTTTATTTCAAGGGTACCCTTTAGTGATGTAAAAAGAATTACATGGAATGACAGGTATGGTTTCTTTGATAACGGGAGCGATATGCTGACACCGAAGGGATTTATGTACTGCCAGGCTATGCTGGAACCCGGAGTTTATGTTGACATTTATACACTGCATACCGATGCAGGCTCCAGCGAAGGGGATTATAACGCAAGGCGGAGCAATATGATACAGATCGCGGAGTATATAAAAACACATTCCCAAGGCCATGCGGTGATTGTTCTCGGTGATACAAATTCCCGTTATACAAGGGCGGAAGATAACTTTGAAACTGCACTTCTGCAGGAATGCGGCCTTTCCGATCCGTGGATAGAACTTGTGAGGGGAGGAATAGTTCCGCCTGACGGGCCACCGCTTACTGATTCCTCCAACCTGAACGGCCCAAACTATGAAGTTGTTGATAAGATATTTTACAGGAGCGGGCCGGCAGTGACACTAACCCCTATAGTTTACAAGCTTGAGGATGAATATTTTACAGATGAAAACGGGAAACAGCTTTCGGATCACTATGCCATTTCGGTAACTTTTCAATATACTCCTAATCCCAACCTGGTAATGAGCGAGCTCTGGGGCGGTTCCGGAGGAACGGGGTTCAATTTTCTCGGCAACGGTGTTTCCACTTCCTATAGGCCGGCGGTTATCAAAATGCGTGCCGGAAACCGGGTGGACGCTGTAGGTATTCAATATTCGAACGGAACGGAATTGATGGCTGGCGGAACGGGATGTACTTTGAAAACGTTGACCCTTGCCAGTGATGAATATGTAACGGAAGTAACCTTATACAAAAACACTTACAACGGAGACAACAGGATATTTTATGCCGAGTTTGTTACCAATAAGGGGAGGACCCTATCGGGAGGAACAAAAAGCGGTACTTCTATAACATTGAGAGCGCCTTCAGGCTATTATTTGGCGGGATTCTTCGGGCGTGCGGGAGCGAATGTGGATAAACTCGGGGTAATATGGAAAGCTTTGCCCATGCCAAATTAAATATGCATTCACAAATCGGAAGTACAATAATTATATACATGGCTATATTGTCAATATTAGATAATAAGTTATATTAATCGGCAAAATTAATAAACGAAAACACTTTGATATTTGCTTCAAAATATAGTATCTTAAATGATATAACGGTATAAATGGATGTTTTTAAACATGTTCTATATAAATGAAAGTTATTCCAAATTGGCATGCAATATTTCATGCCAATTTTGTTTAAGGGAGGATAGATGAGTAAGTGCCTGTAACTCCCAAGGATATTGCAAAAGCTGCAGGGTTTTCAAAAATGCCAACATGATAGGCCTTATTATTCCTGATATTTCAAATCCCTTCTTTGCTGAACTTGCCTTGGGAGTGGAATCGTTTGCAAAAGAAAACGGTTATTGTGTATTTCTTTGCAATACAAACTGGAGATATGAACGGGAAAAAACATAGATGTTTTGAACGTAAAAAGAGTTGGCGGTATTATTATTTCATCGGTGACAGAGAAAGCGGATCATCATAAAACATCTTCAGTTCCTGTGGTTTACGTAACGGTGATAATAAAAAGCACATATTTAACAGCTTCCTCCCTGCATAAGATTAAACCAACCACCGTTAATCAGCCTAAGTTTGAAACGGGAGAAATCTGCACCGAGCTTTTGCTTAAATTGATAAGAAAGCAAAAAGTGACAGAAAGATTTAAAATACTTTATCCGGAGCTTGTTATAAGAAATACATGCAGGGTTATGTAGGATTATAAACCATATATCAAATATATATCATTTACAGCAATGGCATAAATATAAAAAAATTAATGCGGAAATAATAGAAAATAAAATAACAGAAACTTAAATATTAGAAGTGAATGTAGAAAATTATAAATTATATGGTATTATTTAAAGGTAGGGAAGTTACATTTATGAGAAAAGCAAAGATAAAGAATAAAGAATGAAGACAAAGAGGTGGTTTTATTATGGCAAATCCCAGCAGCATAGGGATTAATCCCCCGGTAAACAGGTTAAGAGGCTCACTTCCAAAGGTAGGAATAAGGCCTACCATTGACGGAAGACGGAGAGGCGTTAGAGAATCCCTTGAGGAGCAAACCATGAATATGGCAAGGGCAGCAGCAAAATTAATTACGGAGAATGTAAGACATCCTAACGGTATGCCAGTTGAATGCGTAATCGCCGATACCTGTATAGGCGGTGTGGCAGAAGCGGCAATGGCAGCAGAGAAGTTTGAGAGAGAAGGAGTAGGGGTTTCATTAACTGTTACACCTTGCTGGTGCTACGGCTCGGAAACAATGGATATGAATCCGTATATACCCAAGGCGGTGTGGGGGTTCAACGGTACTGAAAGACCAGGCGCCGTATACCTGGCAGCCGTGCTTGCAGCCCACAACCAGAAAGGTCTTCCGGCATTCGGCATTTACGGAAGGGATGTTCAGGATAGAGATGATACAAGTATTCCCGATGACGTAAAAGAAAAGATAATAAGGTTTGTTAAAGCAGGACTTGCCGTTGCTGAAATGAGAGGGAAATCTTATCTGTCTTTAGGTTCAGTTTCCATGGGGATAGCAGGTTCTATTGTAGACGAAGATTTTTTCCAGGATTACCTCGGAATGCGCAACGAATATGTTGATATGAGCGAATTTGTAAGAAGGATGGACGAACATATATATGATGAAGAAGAATTCCAGAGGGCACTGAAATGGGTCAAGGAAAACTGTAAGGAAGGTCCGGATCCCAATCCTCCTGAAATCCAGCATTCAAGGGAGCAAAAAGACAAAGATTGGGAAACTTGCGTTAAGATGGCCATAATTGCAAGGGACCTTATGATAGGAAATCCGAAACTGGCAGAGATGGGATTCCATGAGGAGGCACTTGGACGAAATGCCATAGCGGCAGGATTCCAGGGCCAGAGGCAGTGGACCGATCACTTCCCGAACGGAGACTTTATGGAAGCCATACTCAATTCCTCCTTTGATTGGAACGGAATAAGGGAGCCGTTCATATTTGCCACTGAAAATGACAGCCTAAATGGCGTAGCCATGCTGTTCGGGCATCTTCTTACAGGTACTGCACAGGTATTTGCAGATGTCAGGACTTACTGGAGCCCTGAAGCAATTGAAAGAGTTACAGGGGTCAAACCCACAGGCCTGGCTGAGAATGGCGTTATACACCTTCTGAATTCAGGCGCTGCAGCACTTGATGGAACAGGAGAGCAGGAAATAGACGGGAAACCGGCTATGAAACCTTTCTGGATGATAACACCCGAAGAAGCTGCAAAATGCCTTGACGCCACGTTATGGAGGCCTGCAAACCTTGGATATTTCAGGGGCGGTGGTTTTTCAACCGACCTTCTCACCAGGGGCGGAATGCCTGTAACCCTGTCAAGAATAAATATAATAAAAGGTTTGGGTCCTGTTCTTCAGATAGCTGAAGGTTACACTGTGGAATTACCACAGAAGGTACATGATATACTTGACGGCCGTACCGATCCCACATGGCCCACAACCTGGTTTGTCCCGATTTTGACAGGAAAGGGCGCATTTAAAGATGTCTACTCGGTAATGGCAAACTGGGGTGCGAATCACGGCGCATTCTGCTACGGGCATATCGGCGCTGACCTGATAACCCTTGCATCTATGTTAAGAATCCCGGTATGCATGCATAATGTTCCGGAAGAAAAGATTTTCAGGCCAAGTGCATGGTCAGCATTCGGAACTTATGACCTTGAAGGTGCGGATTACAGGGCCTGCAAGAATTTCGGCCCCCTGTACGGCAAGAGATAACTGGGATGACGGAATTATGAAATTTAACTTTAATTGAAAATTAATCCGGAGGTAACACTATTATCTCCGGATTTTTACATTATATCTGTATAATTAATAATAAGTTAGTAATATTGATAAATTATGGCGTATTAGAGGAACAGTAATGCTAATTTCAATTAATGAGCGGGTAGAAAGAATAAAAGGTAATAAGGATGAAATTGATAAGCTGGTAGAGGAATATAAACCTTTTATAGCATCATGTACCGAAAAGTTTACCGGAAACTTCGTAGAATACGGTAAAAGTGACGAGCTCAGCATAGCTCTTATTGCATTTGTGGAAAGTATTGAATGCTATGATTCAACAAAAGGTAATTTCCTCTCTTTTGCCCAGGGTGTGATGAAAAGGCGGCTGGTGGATTTTTACAGGAAAGAAAAGAGGCATAATAATGTTGTTTCATTAAATGTATACAAAGAAACGGATGATGATGAGGAAATTGACTTGAGCGAACAGTATTCCCTGGAAAAATACAGCATGGATGAAGTCAGCAAACAAAGGAAATTTGAAATTGAAGACCTTAAAAAGGAACTTTTAAAATGGGATATAAAATTTGAGGAATTAGTTCACGTTTCCCCGAAACACAAAACAACAAGGGAAGTTTGCGGGAAGGCAATAAAAATGATATTATCCAGACAAGATATTATTGAATGTATTAAAGTAAAGAAATATTTTCCCGTTTCGGAAATTGCAAATGGCTTAAAAATATCTCGCAGAAAATTAGAAAGGCTACGAAAATATATAATAGCCTCAGTTATAATACTTACAGGGGATTATCAGTACATAAGGGAGTATTTAAAAGATTATGGGCAAGATTAGATAAAATAAGACAGGAAGTTAGGTAAAAAGAAGGATGAATAAAAGGGTATAATAAAACAGGTGATTATCTAATGAAAGCTTTGGTTGTTGAGGTTACAGATAAGTATATAATTGCATTAAAAAGTGACGGTACGTTTGTTAAAATTTCAAAGTCCGGCTATGTTAAGAGTAATAATGTCGAACTTAATGTAGGCGATGAAATTGAACTTTTCCGTTGTGATAAAACCGGATCCCGGATAAATAGGGCTATTAGCAGGGCTGCGGCAATAGCAGCAGCATTTTTGCTGCTCTTTGGCTTTAGCTATGCTGTTTATTGCTATTACAAACCATACAGTTACATCAGCGTTGATATAAATCCCAGTGTCGAGATAACTGCAAATGTGTATGACAGGGTTATCAATGTAGAAGGTATTAATGAAGACGGCCAAAAAATAGCAGCATTGAAGGAGTATAAAAATAAAAGTGTCAGGGACGGTATAAAAGAGATAATGGTTAGTGCGTTGGAACAGGGTTATATAAAACAAGATTACGAGAACATGATGCTCCTTACAATTTCAAGTAAGGATGAGAAAAAATTGGCCAAGCTCGAAAATGAGCTTCAGGAAGTAATAAGCGAGCAAGTTAACAAGAGCAATATTAACACCAGCCTTTATATCGAAGAGATAAACGTAAGCAAGCATGACAATGCCAAGAGTATGGAAATATCCCCGGGAAAATATTTATTGATTGAAAAATTGAAGGAAAGCAACCCGGAGGTTAATATCGAATATGACAAGATAAAGGAAAGTTCCGTAAGGGAATTAATGGATGTTGTTACAAGCAACGTTAAGGATAAAGTTTTTGAAAACAAGCTGGAAAAAGCTAAAGAGAAATCCAAAATTTCAGGTAATGAACGAGGAAACAGGGAAGATACCGTTAAATTAAAATCCGTTAAAACCGGCGGAAAAGATACGACAGTGAAACATATGCAGAATGAATCAGGCAGAGGTAAAGAAAAGCAGGATGATAAAGGAAAAGCGGTTAAAGAGAATAATAGATATAGAGTGCCTGACAATGGCTTGAAGTACTATGGCAAGCAGCATTTAGGTGTTGCCGGACAGGACAACATCAGCAGAAATAAAAAGGATAAAGATATTGAGGCAGATAAAGGTAAAAATAATGATAAGGATAATGAAAGTAAAAATACCGGTAAAAGTGATGGCAAAAATAACAAAAATAATGGCAAACTTTTCAATGAAAATAACACAAACAATAACACAAACAATTATAATAACAACATTAGTCAAAATCATATCAGGAAAGAAATTAAGAAAGATAATAATGACAGCAAAAACAGAGGAAATACAAATATAAAAGAAAATAACAGCAAAAACGAGAATAAGGTTAAGACGAACGACAGAGAAAAAAACGGAAATAAAGTAAAGACGGAAAAAGAAAATAAGGAAAAGGCCGAAAATAACGGAAAATTCGAAAATAGCAGCAAAATTAAGAAAAACGGCAGTAATACCGGGAGCAACGGTAATAACATGAATAGCGGTAATAGTAGTTATATCAACAGTAATAGCAGGAATAATAAATCTCAAAGCATAACAAGGCTAAAGAAATAAGTACCGAGCATTATATATATATTACAAATATATCATTAATATATCAATTATATATCAATATTATTACAAATTCAAATTGCCCTGGAAAAAAGAAGTAAATCCTCGAATATATATTAGTGACTGAAAGGAGGATTTGCTGTATGAAGAAAGTAATAAAAACGGTATGCTTTTTTCTGGTTATGTCAATTATGCTAACTTCCTGCGCAAGCATTTCATCCGCTTACAGTTTGGGCTATCAGATGTTATTCAGTGAGTTAATGGATTATGAAAAGGAATGGCAGCTTCAAATTTTCGGAGATAAAGAACTAAAGGAGCTAAAAAAGAGGATAACTGAACTGGAGAAAAAAATAGAAGAATTGCGAAAAAAGCTTGATGGATTAGAGAAAAAATATGATATTGATGATGGGATGAATAATAAGAATGACAGGAAAAAGGGCAGTATTCCGCCGGTTCTCAAATATGGGAGTTTTTTAATTCCCACAAGGGTTTTTTTAAAAGTACCCGGTCTGGAGCTGGATTGGAATAAGGATGAGAAAACCCTGACTGCTGTGAAAGGGAAAGACAAATTGGTAATTAAATTGGAAAGCGGGGAAATATATTTTAACGGCAAAAAACTGGATTTGGACCAATATGTATCTGAATATAAGTGGAAGAATAAAAAGATAAAGCATATACCTGTTTCTGTTTTAATTAAGATACTGAAGGATAAGCTGGGCATAGATGAAGATGATTTCCCTGATAAAGAGGATAAGGGCCTGATTAGCAAGCCGGCAGTATTGGAAGGAACTGTCGAAAATGCACCCTCGACTGTAAATTTAAGCCTTTATGGAAAAACGGATTGGGTGCATTGGGGACTTGACGGTGTATCTTCGGTCAACAGGAAATCACAGGCGAATAACAAAACCTATATAAGCGATTATACTGCAGTTGGTACAGGAACCACTTCATGGGTTTCAATGGGAAATCCCGTTAAGTATTCCTGGACCGGTGGAACTCCCATATCTGAAGCTTCAGGTGTCAACTCTGCCATATATGTATCTAATAAGGGATGCGGATTCCAATTTACCGTACCTGCAGATACCAAGGAAAGAGTATTAAAAGTTTATGTGGCTGCTTGGGATGCTACGGGCACTTTTGAAGCATCATTAAGTGATAACAGCGCTTTACCTTATACTGTGGACATTGATTCCGATTCAGGAATTAAATGCAAGGTTATAACAATAAGGTATAAAGCTCAATCTGACGGGCGGAAGCTGACTGTCAAATATACTGTTAAAGACAATAAAGGAAGCAGTATAAATAACATCAGTTTACAGGCCGCAGCCCTTTCGGAGCAGTAAACAACTCATACTCCCAAATCCCCAAAACCATATTTACCAATAAAACCTAAGATACTCTGCAAAAATACTTTGCAGAGTATTTTTTGTAAGCCCCGGTTAGCATATGGTAAATAGTGTCAATAGAAAAAATGTAGCAATGACGGGCAATGACAAAATTTACCATAACCATCACCTATAATAAAGTCTGTGAATTACAGATGAAATGAATGGGGGCTAGAAATTTGAAGCGCGAAGTTTTACTAAAGAAAAGCATTGCAAATCTTTTGCTTTGTAAAGAACAAATGATTAGCTTTATTTTAGCATTTTTTATCAGCAGAGCTCGTTTGATAAAAAACCTTATGCCTTTTGGCCTACCTTTTTACATATCGGCATGTTCAACAGGTACGAATCCATTTGCTTTGGCGTTTTTTTCACTGCTTGGTATGTTTTCCGCCGGAGGAAAGGACAAGATACCGGTGATGGCAGCATCTATGCTTCTTTTTAATTTTTTGAACATGATTTCCGGTATTCCCGGCAAAAAACGTTCTTCCGGAACAAAGACTTCAAAAAACGGGGAGCCCAATTCAGGTAACAACGGTAGTAAAGGTAATGGTAGCAATAAATTAAACGTAAAATATTCACTGCTGGGTTTAATCAGCAGCTTTATCCCGGAATTTGTGGTTGTAAGCATTGGCGGAATGCTTTTATATGATTTGGTGGTTTGCATATTTACATCTCTAATTGTGTTTTTCATGACTTTTATTTTCCGAAATTTCACCCTGCTGATTGACAGAAGAAAAACGGATATGTTTATGGATGAGAATTTAATAAGCATGGTAATAACCTGTGCCATTGCTTTTTCAGGTTTCGGAGATATAAAGCTTGTGGGTTTTGGTATTAAAAACACCGCCTGCATCCTGGCATTGTTAATACTATCCTATAAATACGGAGCAGCTGCAGGAGCGGCTATAGGTGTTGCTGCCGGACTTGTATTAAGCATGTCATCAAGTACGGCACCTATAGTGACAGGATACTATGCCTTGTGTGGGCTGCTTTCGGGAATATTTTCGAAGCTTGGGAAAATAGGTACGGTTCTTGGATTTTTAACCGGAAACATTTTATTCCTTATGTATATGGGCAGCTTATCGGGAGATTTAATATCCTTAAAAGACATTATTCTGGCCGTATTGCTTTTTGTATTAATTCCCCAAAAATCCATCATGGCTGTTGCAAGCTTTGGATCTCTACTCCAGCTGGATTCTTTCGACAAGGCTGTATTCAGTCTGCGTGCCAGGGAAATGATTGTTGAAAGGCTTGGCAAATTTTCCAAGGCATTTATGGAAGTTGCCAAAACGGTAAATGAAATAGCAAGCACCGGAACATCAATAGATAAAAATGATATATCATATATGTTTGACCGTGTGGCGGACAGGATATGCAAAAGGTGCAGCCTTTATGGCTACTGCTGGGACAGAAATTTTTACATAACATATAAAAACCTGTTTAAAATTATTGAAAAGCTCGACAGAAAAGGATACATAGAAATGGAAGACATACCGGGCTACTTTATTGATAACTGTGAGAGGTTAAGCGAGTTTATACAGGCAATCAATAATATGTATGAAATATTGAAAGTAGACATGATGTGGAAAAGTAAGCTCGGGGAAAACAGAAGCATTGTGTCGCAGCAATTGGAGGAGCTTTCAAAGGCAATATCGGGCCTTGCCATGGAAATAAATACAGGGGTGAGCTTTAACAGTGAGATTGAAAACATGATTCTTTTAGCCTTAAGAAGAGAAGGAATAAATGCCCGGGAAGTGCTGGCTTTTGAAAACAAGTACGGACGGTATGAAGTGGATATTATGCATAAAGGATGCGGAGGCAAGAGACGTTGTACCAATGTGATAAGCAGGATTGTTTCGGATATAGTGGGAAGGAAAATGGGAAAGGCAAGCTATGGCTGTTGCAAAAAAGACGGGAGCAAGATGTGCATATTAAAACTGGTGGAGGAAGAAAAATACAACATAACCACCGGAGTAGCTGCAATCCCTAAATATGATGAAATCAGCGAATCCCTTAGAAGCTCTGTTTCAGGCGACAGCTATACATTTTTGAACAGCAGTGATGGCAAGTATGTACTGGCGTTAAGTGACGGTATGGGATCGGGAGAAAAAGCTTCCATGCAGAGCAAGCTAACCATAGATTTAATTGAAAGATTTATGGAATCCGGTTTTGACAAAGATTCCACTGTAAAACTGGTAAATTCAATACTGGCCCTGAATTCCACGGAAGATAATTTTGCAACGATAGATTTATGCCTGATTAACCTGGATAACGGAGAAATAGAATTCATAAAAATCGGGGCGGCACCCACATATATAAAAAGAAAAAACAAGACTGAAATAATTAAAACAATATCCCTTCCCGCGGGAATATTGGATGATATGGAAATTGAATTTATAGGAAGGCAGCTTGAAGACGGGGACCTGGTCATAATGCTGAGCGACGGTGTCATTCAGGCTTTTTCAAAGGGAATGGAGGATGGAGAAAAAAACCTGTTAAGATTCATTGATGAAATAAAAAGCATAAATCCCCAGGCTATAGCTGACACAATAATAGATGAAGCATATAACAGGTTTAACGGTAAACCCCAGGATGACATAACTGCAATAGTAGCGAAATTTTGGAAAAAAGCAATGTAAAATATGTATAATTAATACTAAAATTTCGCAAACTAGCAATAAAATGATTCCTGTTTGTACTGATAAAGATTACATTATAAAATGGGATGCGGGAGGGCGGTTATGTCATCGGAAAACATGAAAACAGTGCTTATTATAAAGAATTTACCGTCAAATTATATAGAAGAAGCAATATTTATTTTACGCGGCAATTCAAAACATGTTGATAAGCAGCTGAAGGGAGTCTATACGTATAGCGATTTTAAATGCAATAAGGACGATAAGCTTATAAAAGAAGCCCAGCAGATTATAAATAACTATATAAAAAGGCTTGAAGAAAGCGAACAAATTAAAGTGGATTCATATGAAGAGAAAGAAGAACCACACATCAAGTCTTTCAATATCTTCTTAAATATAAGTCTGATAGGCAGTATAGCTGTTCTTCTGTTTTTTATTTTAAGATATATTCTGTAATTTCTGCATTACAGTATCTTGTATAATTTCCGTTTATGATTTTCATGCATTAACTCAACTGCTTCTAATAATTTGTAATTCCTGTGCAAATGCAATTAAGCATTGATTTTGTTTTGCTTAAGTTGTATTATATAGATTAAGTCTATACTTGGTGTAAGCTGATATACATATACACATATAATTACATTTATAATTACAATAAATGCGGTATGGGGAATTAAAATATGGCTAACTTTAATAGTAAAGCAAATAAGTTACTTGATATATTGCTGTTTCCGAAAGAGTTTTACGGTCGTTTGACCGGCAGTAAAAAAAGCCTTATTCCTGGAATTATATTTGTCGGGCTTATGGATATAGGATTAGGTTTATATAATAACTATAAGATCCTTTTTATTAACAGAACGGAAAGGGATTTGATAATTAATATTATTTTATCAATTGCATTCATCATCGGAATGGGCATAATAGACATATTTTTCTTTTCTTTCCCTTTATTTGACTTGTTTAAGCATTTTGAAAACGGGGATAATTTAAAAGCAGACAATACCCTTTTAGTAAAATTAATGAAAGTTTATGTTACAGCCCATTTGGCACTACTGCCGTTAGAGTTAATAGTTTTCTTTGTATATAACAGCATGGAAAATAATATTAATATACTTTTGATGAACTTTATTTTTTTACTTGTATTGATTATACCTATATGGTTTGCATCGGCAATATTCCGGGGTGTTAATGTGCTTTATAATTTTAATCCTGTTTACAGGGGTATTACGTTTGCGGCTATATTTATTTGGAACTATATACTTTCCATTGCGTTTGAATATATGATAAACAACTGGTTAATGAGATTGTTTATAATATGAGTTAAGGACATAATTCTATTGCTTATTTGTATATATTATCGTATAATAAAGAAGAGCGGTAAACATATGTTTTTTCACGCGTCCCGGTGGCCTAATGGATAAGGCTGTGGATTCCGGATCCACCAATGCGGGTTCGATTCCTGCCCGGGACGCCATTTATTATGTATTATAAAATGAATTATAAAAAAATGTATTATAAAATGAGTTTAATATTTTGAATATTTTGAGTTTTATAAACAATGTTATTAATAATGACAAATAATGAATAATTGCTATAATTAAATGAATAATAGCTATAAATAATAGCAAATTATATATTAACTTTGTTAGTTACATATGTAATATTACATATTTGTTGTAATATTACATATTTTACAATCGTAATTTTCATATCTGTACATCTGTACAAAAATAATCCGAATCCATAGAGAGGTAAAATATATGCAGATTGGTAATGTGGTGCTGGAAAACAACATATTTCTTGCCCCTATGGCAGGAATTACGGATATGCCTTTTAGGCTTTTGTGCAAGGAACAGGGCTGTGGGCTTGTATATACTGAAATGGTGAGCGCAAAGGGAATGTATTACCAGGATGAGAAAAGCGAGAGGCTTGCCGAAATAAATGAAGCAGAAAGACCTGCTGCTGTCCAGATATTTGGATCTGACCCGTATATTATGGCCAATATAGCTGAAAAATTAAACGGTACTAATGCTGATATAATTGATATTAATATGGGGTGCCCTACGCCTAAAATAACAAAAAACGGCGAAGGGTGCGCACTTATGCGGAATCCTCCCCTCGCAGCCGAGATAATAAGGGAAGTTGCAAGGATATCTGTTAAGCCCGTCACGGTTAAGTTCAGAAAGGGCTGGAATGATTCTTCGGTAAACGCGGTGGAATTCGCAAAAATAGCGGAGCAGAGCGGGGCCAAAGCGGTGACGGTACATGGCAGGACAAGGGAACAGTTTTACAGCGGAAAAGCGGACTGGGATATAATTGCGGAAGTAAAAAGGGCCGTATCCATTCCTGTAATAGGAAACGGGGATATTTTTACCCCGGAAGATGCTAAAGAAATGTTTGCCGTTACAAACTGCGATGCAGTTATGATAGGCAGGGGAGCCCAGGGAAATCCCTGGATTTTCAGGAGGGTAATCCATTACCTGAAAACGGGAGAGTTCCTTCCCGAGCCTTCCCTTGAAGAAAAACTGGAAATGATCATAAGGCATATTGACATGCTTATTGCGCAAAAGGGCGAACGTAACGGGGTTATGGAAATGAGAAAACATATAGCCTGGTATATAAAAGGCATGAAAAACTCCAGCCGTGTAAAACAGGAAGTGTTCAAACTCTGCAGCAGGGATGAAATTGTAAAAATACTGGAAGAGTATTTTAAGGGCGCGTAGTCTTTACAATTTATTTTGTATAAAATAAAATTGTATTATAAGCTGAATATATGTTCGGTATATATGGTATGATCGGTATAGATGGAGTTTCATGCCAGAAAACTGAGAAACCGGGGTTGATTTGAAAATATGAATCTAGGACAGGTACTTGAACAAATTAAAAACAACAGGCGCATTGCGGACAATATAACGTTTTGGGCGCAAATACCCGCAAGAGCGGCCGTTTATGAGGAGTTTAACGAATGGATTGACCCGAGATTGAAAGAGGCATTGAGAAAGAAAGGAATATACAGGCTTTATTCCCATCAGGCAAAGGCAATACAGGAAGTTCACGAGGGCAAAAACGTTGTTGTTGTGACTCCAACTGCATCAGGGAAGACAATGTGCTATAATATACCGGTCATTGACACAATAATCAAGGATAAGGACGCGAGGGCCCTTTTTATTTTCCCCACCAAGGCGCTGGCCCAGGACCAGCTTGCCGAGCTCCACGAACTCATAAAGGAAGCGGGGGTGGAAATAAAAACATATACTTATGACGGGGACACACCCCAGTCTGCCAGGAAGGCAATAAGACAGGCGGGGCATATTGTAGTCACAAATCCGGATATGCTGCACAGTGGCATGCTTCCCCATCACACTAAGTGGACAAGGCTGTTTGAGAACCTGAAATACGTAGTTATAGATGAAATTCACCATTACAGGGGAGTGTTTGGAAGCCACTTGGCAAATGTTATACGAAGGCTGAAAAGAATTTGTGATTTTTACGGTTCAAAACCCCAGTTTATATGCTGTTCCGCCACAATAGCAAATCCGGGAGAATTAGCCGGCAGGATAATAGGTAGCGATGTTTTGGTTATTGACAATAATGGAGCCCCGTCAGGGGAAAAGCACATAATATTTTACAATCCTCCCGTTGTAAACAAGGAGCTTGGAATACGGAGAAGCAGCCTTATTGAGGCAAGGTACCTTGCTGAGCTGTTTATAAGGAACAACATCCAGACAATTGTGTTTACAAAGAGCAGGCTAAATGTGGAAGTTCTAGTTACGTATCTTAAAGACATATTCAAAGGAAGCTTAAAGGGAGATAATTCTGTAAGAGGGTACAGGGGAGGATATCTTCCCACTCAAAGGCGCGAGATAGAAAGGGGAATGAGGAGCGGTGAAATTACCGGAATTGTGGCTACCAACGCGCTGGAACTGGGAATTGATATAGGGAGCCTTCAGGCATGCATTATGTGCGGATATCCCGGCTCCATATCCAGTACATGGCAGCAGGCCGGAAGGGCAGGCAGGAAAAATGACATATCGGTTGCAATCCTGGTTGCAAGCAGCAACCCCTTGGATCAATACATAATAAACAATCCTGCTTATTTCTTTCAAAAAAATCCTGAAAACGGCCTCATAAACCCTGACAACCTGGTAATATTGTACAGCCACATAAAGTGCGCTGCCTTTGAGCTTCCCTTCAGTGACGATGAGAAGTTTGGGGTGGAAACCACAAGGGAAATACTGTCATACATGGAAGAGGCGAAAATATTAAGGCATGTGGGCAATAGGTGGCACTGGATGTCGGATGTGTTTCCGGCGGATGAGATTAGCTTAAGAAGTGCCTCAAACGAAAACTTTATTATAATAGACATAACCACGCCTGACAGACGTGTTATTGGAGAATGCTGCAGGTTCAGTGCACCTATGCTTCTCCATGAGGAGGCAATATACATACACGAGGGTCAGCAGTACCAGGTGGAAAAGCTGGATTTCGAAGAAAAGAAAGCTTACGTGAGAGCGGTGGACGTGGATTATTATACTGATGCGAACCTGGCAGTGGATTTAAAAGTGCTTGATGTATTCAGAGAGGAAGAGAGCAAAGGTATTTTAAAGAGCAGCGGGGAAGTGATGGTGTCGGCCCTTGTCACAATGTTTAAGAAAATTAAGTTTTATACCCATGAAAATATTGGTTCGGGGCCTGTAGACCTTCCTGAAACCAGTATGCACACCACGTCATACTGGGTGAGTTTCCCGGAGAAGCTGCCTGAAGGTATGACCCAAACCAGTATGCAGGACGGGCTGCTGGGTCTTTCAAATGTATTGGTTAATGCAGCGCCGTTATACCTGATGTGCGACCCGAGGGATATAAGTGTAGTGTACCAGGTTAAATCCACCTTCACCCAGCGGCCTACAATTTATATATATGATAATTATCCCGGCGGGGTGGGCTTCAGTGATAAACTTTACGAATTACACAATGAAATATTTGAAACCGCCAGGAAGATGATAAAAAGCTGCAGCTGCGAATCCGGCTGCCCGTCGTGCGTAGGTCCCCTGGATGAGTTTTCGGGAATCGGCAACCCGAAAGAATCGGCACTGAAACTTATCGAGCTTGTTATAGGTCAGGAGATAAATAAGTAAGAATGTGGTTTAATGAATAAATAGGTAAAAATAAAAGGATTTATTATACATGGTATGTATAAGAGGATGTTATATTATGGATTTTGATGTTATAGAAAGGCTGAGAAGTATTAGTCAGAAGAACCGGGAAAAAAATGCGAATTCGGTAAATATGACAAATACAGCAGATATGACAAATGCGGTATATGCAGCAAATAAGTTAGATGAGTCAAATGCGGCAAATCGGGATGTTCGTTCGGCTCTGGATGTTGAAAATATCATAGAAGGATATATATACGAAGATGAAGAGGGAAAGTGCTTTATCATCGAAAACAGCTACCCGCTGACATATATTTACGGCGGCTGTAGTCTGGGAGATATTCTTGCCTTTGATCAATCCTCAATCAGAAGGCTAAGCAGCGATATTGATAATGAGCATATAAATGACCTGGATATTAGGGATCTTATATTTTTTGACATAGAGACTACAGGCTTGTCCGGCGGAGTAGGCACCGTAGCTTTTTTAGTCGGGACAGGGTTTTTTGAAGAAGATGCATTTGTAGTACGGCAGTACTTCATGAGGGATTATGACGAAGAAGTAACCATGCTTAATGCCCTCAACAAGTTATTCGGATCTCACAAGGGAATTATTACCTTTAACGGCAGGGCCTTCGACTGGAATATTATTCAGTCGCGCTTCACATATAACAGGATCAGGCCAAGATTTGGGGGCGGGGATATAATACACGTGGATTTACTCATACCGGCCCGCAGAATATGGAAAGAAAAGCTTCAAAGCTGTTCCCTTTCTTCCCTGGAAGAGAATATCCTGGATGAGTACAGGACTGATGATATACCTGGGATGTTAATACCCCAGGTGTATTTCAAATACCTCCTTGACAGGGATGCAAGGGATATAAAAAGGGTCCTGAAGCATAATGAACTGGATATACTTTCCATGGTATCGCTCTTTAGTAAGATAAACAGTATGCTTGATTCCCCCCTTTGTAATACCAGCTGTGAACAGGAACTTATAGGTGTGGGAAGAATATTTGAATCAGCCGGGGAGACGGATAATCTTATTAATTGCTATGAAAAATGCATGGAGTCTGAGGATTTGGTTATTAAAAATAAAGCATTAAAAAAGCTGTCGCAGGTTTACAAGCGGAATGGAGATTATCAGAAAGCAATTTGTCACTGGGAAAGCATGGCCATGCATCAAAATCTGTTTAGCATTTATTCTCTGGTTGAACTTGCCAAATATTACGAACACAAAGCGAAGGACCCGGAAAAGGCACTTGAAATGACTGAAAAGGCTGTTCAAATATATTTGAGGATGGGAATAGGAGAAGAAAGTGCATATCTTTATGAGTTAAAAAAGAGGCTTGAAAGGCTAAGAAGAAAAACGGGAAAAAGACAGGTAGAATAAATGGATTAGAAAAAAAGTATAAAATGGGACCGTAGAAAAATGCAAAATAGACGAACGTATCGTATAAATAATATGAAAGGGGCATAAAAGGAAGATAAAGAGGGATATAAAATAACATATAAAAATAATTATAAAAAAAAGATAAAAAAATGTAAAAGTAGATATAAAGGGCTAAAAAAGAGGTATAAAAAAATATAAGAGAACAAGTATAAAAGAAGGCAATTAAAAAAGCAGCTTAAAAAGCGGTTAACTAAAGGAAGTAAGCAATTTAAAAGAAGCATGCAAAATGAAAGGCGGGTATGAAAGTGAAAGAGAACATTGCAAACAATGTAAAAGGAAAAACTCCTTCTGAATCTGCAGTGGAAATGACTGAGCTGGTACTTCCCAATGATGTAAACCTTCTTGGTAATTTACTGGGAGGACGGCTGATGCATTGGATAGATATAGCAGGCGCCATGGCCGCCTCAAGGCACTCGAACAAAATAGTTGCCACTGTTGCCCTTGACAGCTTGGACTTCAGGCATCCCGTACGTGTAGGGCAATTTGTCATACTGAAGGCAAAGCTTACATGGGTTGGGAGAACGTCAATGGAAGTTAAAGTGGATGTATTTGGCGAAGACTTCAAAACAGGAGAAATTATTCAAACCAATAAGGCATATGTGACATTCGTTGCCCTGGACGAAAACGGAAGGCCAACGCCTGTTCCTCCGCTGATTCCTGAAACGGAAGAAGAAAAGAAGGATTATGTGGAAGCACAAAAAAGGCGTGAAGAAAGGCTTGCAAGAAGAGAGAGTAATTAATGCTTTCATGGTTTTTGTAAAATGCATTTTATTATGAGTAATTTTTATAAAAAGCTTGTATTAAAGTGTTTTTATTATAGGAGATTTGTGAAAGAATTTCTGTCATAAGAATTATGCTTAGCTAATACTTATATCATGGCACAAATTTTTTTGAGGTGTCATGATGTCTCCAAAAAAATCCTTTATAACCGGCGCTATAGTTTTAATGGCCGCCGGATTGATTGTTCGATTAATTGGGTTTGTATACAGGATATATATTTCAAACCTTCTTGGTTCTGAAGGTATGGGGCTTTTCCAGTTAATATCTCCTGTATACTCCCTTATTATACTAACCCTCACCTCCGGTGTATCGATAGCTATATCCAGACTGGTAGCCCAGGAAATAGCCAGGGGCAATTTTGCAAATTCCAGGAGAATAACCCTCGTTGCTTTACTGCTTGTATTTGCGGCCGGTTCAGTTGTTTCCATCATACTTCTAATTAATGCAAGATTTATCGCAGATGAGCTGCTAAAGGATTCGAGAACCTATTATTCCATACTGCTGTTAATTCCATGCATACCTATAATTGCTCTCTCTTCCACTTTGAAGGGCTACTTTTACGGTATCCAGGATGTTACTCCCACTGCAATTTCACAGGTTGCGGAACAGATTGTAAGGATAGGGCTTGTGATTGTGGCTTCAGGCAAATACCTTGAAAGGGGACTGGAGTATGCATGCGCTTTTGCAACTGCTGCAATGTCCATAGGAGAAATGGCTAGCTTATTGGTCCTTTACCTCATGTACAAGATCGGAATAAAAAAGTACATGCCAAAGAAGCAGAAAGGGCGGCTAATGAGAAAACGTACCATTGTTTCCGAACTGTTAAAAATATCCCTGCCAATTTCTTCGAACAAGTTTATTACATCCACCATGGCAGCCATAGAATATATACTTATTCCAAGGCGGCTTCTTGCAGGGGGAATGAATTATCAGGAGAGCATAGAACTATACGGAAGGCTAACAGGTATGGCCATGCCCCTTATCAGCTTTCCCTCACTGGTTACATCCTCCCTTGCGGTGACCCTTGTGCCTGCCATAGCCGAGGCGCTGTCCCTGAGGAATTATAGGACACTTAATTCAAGGGTATCCAAATCCATACAGACCACTCTTATGCTGGGGATTATTTCCTCGGCGCTGTTTATGTCTTATCCGAACGAAATAGGGGATGTTATTTTCAAAAAGGAAAACGTGGGCGAGCTTTTATATATGCTGTCATTTAGCTGTACTTTTATATACCTTCAGCAGACATTGGCAGGAATGCTAAATGGGCTGGGGAAGCAAAACGTATCTCTCAGAAATTCCATCATAGGCTATATAATCAGGATAGCCTTTATATATTTTCTTATTCCTGTTTATGGCATTAAAATCTATATAATAGCGCTTTTTGTCAGTTCTATTATTATATGCGTACTGAATCTTTCGACAGTGGTCAAAACAACCGGAATGATGATTAATATAAGGAACTGGATATTAAAGCCCGGATTAGTGGGGGTAATCATGTTTCTAATAAGCAAATATATCCTGGCGTTCTTTTCAATGTTTATCAAGCATGAGTTGCTAATCGTGTGTTTTTCAGTGGCAGGGAATATCGCTGTTGGATTAATGCTTATGGCAATGCTGGGGTTGCTGAGAAAAGAGCATATATCCAGGATGATAGGTCTAAAATGAAAATAGCATTAAAATGATATAAGGAATTAATAAATTGAAGGAATATAAAGAATTAAAGAGAAACATATAGATTTAATATAATAATATAAAATAATTAAAATTTTTAACAAAATATAAAATTATACAATAATTGCGCTACTTAATAATATATGATATATAAAAATCAGAAGGTCAAAGAAAGTCAAAGACAAAAAACACAACAGAAAAAGAACATTAAATGGATGATGGATAATGATACATGGTGACTTGGATACGTTAAATAGTGATGTGGATATGTTAAATACAATATGGTATAAATAAAGCGCATAAATAAATGCCGGCAAATACCGGTTATAGGGATGAAAACAGGAAGTACGGTACATACAGGCAGTACAGTACATAAGATAAATACAATAAATAATAGTGAAAATAATGGAGGTGTTATTAATGTTCAGCTTAATTCCTTTCAGAAGAAATACAGGTTTGGGAGTGAGGGGTAATTTCTGGGATATTGATAATTTCATAGAAAACTTCTTCAACGATTCGTTTATACCGGCATTCTTTGCTCCGCTGAATACAATGAGATCTGACATAAGAGAAACCGATAAAAGTTATATTATTGACGTGGAAATACCTGGCGTAAGAAAAGAAGACATTAAAATAGATCTGAAAGACGATGTTTTAAATGTTTCTGTTGAAAGGAACGAAGAAATAAAAGAAGAAAGAAAGGATTACATCAGAAGGGAAAGAAGATACGGCGCATGCAGCAGAAGCTTCTATGTTCCCGGTATCAGGCAGGACGGAATAAAGGCAAAATATGCTGACGGGATTCTTACAATAACTCTGCCAAAGGCTGAGGAAGTAAAGGATAACAGGCGAGTAATTAACATCGAATAGTAACGAAAAAACTATACGGAAAGCAACGGAGCGAAAATAATGAGGAGCGGGTAATCCCCCCGCTCTTTTTGTTTTTCGCGAAACATTATGAACTTGTTTTCTGCCTGAAAAAGTGCAGCTATATTCTTACTTCCTTCATCATGTGACATATCAGAAAAATGTTAGGGAATTTTATTATCTTCTAAGCAAATATGATATAATTAATAAAAAATTAATAATACATAATAAAATATATAATATTTGGAAGGTCATAAGAACCATTTTTAATGAACAATATTATTATAATAAACGTTATTTATAATGGCATGATAAAGTGAAAAATTATGGATAAAAAAGGGACATGCTTATGGGAAAGATTAAGCGATATATTTGTTTGATCCTATATTATTTAATAGCGAGGCACATGCCTGCCTCAGATATGCCCTTTAATTTCGGGGCAAAATACATAAGGGCTTTTTTATGCAGGAGAATATTTAAAAAGGCGGGCAAAAATATCAATATCGAGCACGGAGCATATTTTGGTTCAGGAAAAGACATAGAAATAGGCGATAATTCGGGAATAGGGCTTAACTGCAGGGTTTACGGCCCATTGAAAATAGGAAATGATGTTATGATGGGGCCGGACGTTATGATATTTACCCAGAACCATGAAACCAGCAGGCTGGATATTCCCATGAGATTGCAGACAGCGCCGAAGGAACCTGTGTATATCGGCGATGATGTGTGGATTGGCGCGCGGGTAATTATCCTGCCTGGTAAGAAAATCGGGAACGGTGCGATTATCGGCGCCGGAGCGGTAGTAACAAAGGATGTGCCTGATTATGCTGTGGTGGGAGGTAATCCTGCCAGAATAATTAAGTTTAGAAATATGGAAGGTAAAAAAGAAGGTAATGAGGTGTAGTTAACTTGAAGGTCTTGTATCTTTTGAACCATGCCGGCAAGGCCGGTACGGAAAGGTATGTTTATTCATTAATTGAAAAGCTGAATAACAAAGAGATAAAAGCCTATTTTGCCTATAACGAGGATGGCCTGCTGGTGGAGAGGCTGAAGAGTATAGGTGTGGAAACCTACAGGGTTGAAATGAAAAATCCCTTTGACATAAAAGCCTCATGGGAAATAAGCAGGCTTTGTAAAAGGCTTGGAATTGATATTATACATACCCAGTTTTTAAGAGAGAATTATATTGCCATATTATCACGGATTTTTAATCCCCGGGTGAAAGTAATATATACCAATCATTTTATTATGTCCAACAATTTTCTCCAGAAAGTTTTCAACAGGATCCTGACTTCTTTTGAATCAAGGATTATAGCTGTTTGCAATAAGGGCAGGGATATGCTGATAGCAAACGGCAACAGGGCTTCGATAATAGAAGTGATTTTTAACGGCGTAGATCCGTCATACTGGAGTGAACCGGTTGATTCCACGTTAAGAGAGGAATTCGGAATCGGCAGTGATGAATTTGTCATGCTGTGTGCATCAAGATTTGCCCATGACAAGGGGCATAAGTTCCTTGTTGACTCAATTTACGAATTAAAGAAAATGACCGACAGGAAATTTAAGTGTATTCTTGCCGGGGACGGTCCTTTACTTGATACTGTGAAGGAACAGGTATCAAATTTGGGACTTGGCAAAGAAATAATCTTTGCGGGTTTTCGGGAGGATGTAAAGAATCTTTTCTATGGAAGCGACCTGTATGTAAATTCATCGGAGCATGAGGCACTGAGCTTCCTGATCATTGAAGCCCTTGCCTCCGGCCTTCCCGTGATTGCCACCGATATGGGTGGGAACAGAGACATCATCAATGAGGAAACTAAATGCGGAATCCTGGTTGAGTATGGAAATACAAGGCAAATGGCGGAGGCAATACTCAAGGTCATGGAAAGCGAAGCTTTAAGGAAAAGCCTGAAAGAAAACGCTTTGAGAACTGCCAATGAAAGATTTAATCTTGATAAAATAGTAAAAAAAACATATAATTTGTACATGGAATGTATAAACCAATAAAACTTAAATTTTACAATACTATGATTTGAAAGGATGGATAGTTAAACATGCTGATTGATGAAAAAGGAAGGTTATTTGGAAAGATTAATATTGTGGATTTTCTAGTGGTGGCGGTAATTTTGCTGGCAATTGCAGGTGTAGGTTATAAGCTTATTTCTTCTTCCTCAATTCTGTTCAAGAAAAGCGAAAAGATTGTGATAGTTTTCTATAACGAAGATTTACCAGGGTTTGTCGCAGATGCGATAAATGTTGGGGACAAGGTAAAGGATTCGGTGAAAAACGCAGTCTTTGGTGAAGTGGTGAAAAAAGAAGTTGACAAATCCGTAGTGTTTGCAGCAAATGATAAGGGCGAACTTGTTCAGACAACAAGACCAGGTTATGTGTCAATGAAGTTGTACGTGGAGACAGAAGGTATAATTACGGATACCGGAGTAATTATTAACAATGCTGATTATTATGTGGGAAGATCCCTTGAGGTTAGGGCAGGAAACGGCGTTATATGGACCAGAATTAGCAATATAAGTAGAGTAGGGGAGGAATAATACACTTTGGAAACCCAAAGCATAGTACTTAAAAGATTGTATATTATATGGAGTTATCTCTCACTGACCTTCAAGGACAGTGTTCTGTATGTAATATTAAAGAAGGTTACCCACTTCTTTAGGTTTATATTTAAAACCAGCGTGCTGCTTGAAATTGTAAAAAAAGAAACCATAGTATCCAAGGTATGGGAATCAAGCAGGATCTACAGGTTTATTGACGGGGTGCCGCATGCTCTTACGAAGACAGCAAGGAATCTGTACGAAAAGAGGCGGAATATATTTTCAGAAAGCCGTATATACAAGCTTATATTACTGGCTGCGGATAATATACATATATTGCTGTCATTGGCGTTTATTGTCATGCTGATTACTCCCCATAGCTTCTGGTATAATATCTTTTCGGCCCTGATTGCATTTGGGCTGCTTGTGTTGTTTTATTTTAAAGCCGTGGCTGATAAAAATACTAATTTTAACTTTAAATTTATTTGTTTTTATCTGGCCGTATTCATGCTTTCTATTTTATTTTCCCAGATATTTTCGCTATTTCCGTCCCTTAGCCTGAGGTTTTTGATCTTTCATCTGACCTGTTTTGTCATGGTCTTTATACTGGTTAACTGCGTCAACACAAAAGAACGGCTTTCGACAGTGATAGAAAGCTTGTTGGTAGGGTTAACCTTTGTAGGATTATATGCTATAGCCCAATTTATCAAAGGTGTACCTGTCAATGCTGCCCAGACTGACTTGTCTGTAAATGCGGGTATGCCTGGCAGGGTTTACGCTACCATGGAAAATCCGAATAATTTGGGACAGGTTTTAATATTGCTGTTACCTTTTTATATTGGAGTTGTAGCGGGTTCGAAATCTTTCATTAAGCGGTTTATTGTAATCGGGATGGGGATACCTCCCCTGATTGCGCTTGCTTTGACATATTCCCGTTCTTCCTGGATTGGATTTGCTGTGGCTGCTTTTATGTTTGTGCTGCTTATAAACTGGAGGTATATTCCTCTATTCATTCTTGCTGGCGTTGCAATGGTGCCTTTTTTGCCTACAACGGTATACAACAGGATTCTCACAATATTTACGGGTGATAGTTCCGTGAGTTACAGGTTCCTTATATACAGGACTATCTGGCCTGTGTTGGAAAAATACTGGTTTAGCGGCACAGGATTGGGAAGCGATGTATTTATGAAAGTTGTACAGAATTATCCACTTCACACAAAAGTAGTCCCTCCTCATACTCACAATTTATTTATACAGGTTTGGATAGAAACAGGACTGATAGGGATTCTGTCATTTATCGGCTTCCTGGGAAGTTTGATCAAGAGAGGAGTAAATGCAATTAAGCCTGTAAATGCTGCAAATGAAAAATCCACAAAAGGCGACATGTATATTAAATACACCATAATTTCAGGTGTCGCTTCACTTGTTGGGATACTTGTGGTAGGCCTTGCCGAATATGTATGGTATTACCCCAGGGTTATGGTTATATTCTGGGTTGTAATCGGTTTACTGTTAACCGCTTTAAATTTGCAGAAATCTGAAGAAATCGCTGCTAAACAGGAAAGAGCAAATTAAAAATGCAAAATAAAAACAAGGCAGCAAATAAAAAGGGCGCGTTGCATCACTGACTTTTTAGGCTAAGATGCAATGCGTCCTTTATTTATTGTAAAGTTTCTTTCTTAAGTAAAGGAAATATAATAAGGTAAAGAAATTTAGGTTAAAGGTAAAGAAATTTAGGATAAGAAATAGGACATTCCATATTGGCAGCTTATTTAGCAAAGATTTATGCCAACAAATCCTCTTTGTACTTCAACACTTCAAGAGCTGCAGTGCAAGCCGGACAGTCACACCACTTAGCTCCCTTGGCCTTTATCTCCTTGGCATGGGAAGCAATTTCTGATGCTTTTTCAGCTCCGAACTTATTAATTGCCACGTCACTTGTAAAAAACTTGATTAATTCATCTATATCCACTATTGAGTCCTCCAGAGCGGCAACATACTTTTTACCGGCTTCCTTCTCTTTATCTGTTCCTACGGCTTCAAGCCATTCATTTGCAGCCGTTCTTAAGTCTTCGCAACAATGCGTGTTTAGAAGCTCTTTCGTTTTTTCAATAATGATATTTTGATTGTTCATAAAATCTCCCTCTCCTTTCCGGTCTCTGAAGTTCTAATTTATTATTTATGATTTATGCTGATTGCTTAATGCTTAATCAATTGGCTTTGAAACAGCCTTTTCCAGAACATGATCGAATACCTTCGCGAGAGAAGCCGTTAAGTTGTTTCTTTCATACTTTTTAATCTCATTTACATTAGGATTGTAGATGCTGGTTCCATTAAGCCATGCTGTGTATAGCTTCACAATATTGTTCTTTGTTGTTTCCACATCAGAGCAATCTGAAATTAAACCTGTGGAGGTTTCCTTTATGAGCTGGGCAGCAGCTCCCTTTTCAGGGATCATTGCAAGGATTGGCCTTGCTGCAACCATGTATTCAAAAATCTTGCCGGTATAAAAAGCTTCAGCCCCCGGCCCAGCCCCTTCTATCAGGAGAAGGCAGTCAGATGATACCATGTTTTTTACGCATTCATCATGTTCCATATACGGATAAATATTAACTATGCCTGTAAGGTTACGTTCTTCAAGAAGCTGCGCTATCCTGTCACTTTTAAAATTCCCGATTAGCTTTATGCAGATTTTTTCTTTATTAATCCTGTTCTCTGCAATAAGTTCCATTATGGCATCGAAGAACAAATCCGGTTTTCTCCTGCCATAGAAGGAACCGGTATATGTGATTGTGAATTTATCGTTCTTCGGTTCATGAATTTTAATTTGTTTAAAATCATCCGGGTCATATCCGTTAGGAATAACGCAGAATTTATCCTTAAGACCTGGTATGTCCGGATTCTTTTCAATGAAGTTTTTAAGCATGACCGGCGTGTTGGTTATGAGATAATCAGCGGTTTGCAGGACTCTTTTTTCCATTCTTTTTTCAATATTCATCCTAATGGGGTTGTATGGATTATCCAGGATATAGGGATTGTTTGTCCATTCATCCCTGAAGTCTGCAACCCAGGATATTTGCGGGTATTTTTCCTTAAGGTGTATTCCCATAAGGTGCGAACTGTAGGGCAGGGAGGTGGTATATATCACCTGTATGTCATGGTTTTCAATGGCTTTTTCGGCAACCTTCCTCGAAAAAAGCTCCCAGAGCCTTTCGCTGTCAGGTATTAATATCTTGCGGGCAATAAATTTGCCTGCCAGACCTGTAATTCCTGTACCGCATGTAAGATCCCAGGCCTTTGTCCTGATGACTCTCACACCTTCCGGTATGTCCTTAAGGAATGTTTCATCCTTTAATGGCATGTTATTTGCATCCCTTGTCAAAACAACAGGCTCCCATCCATAATTCCGCAAATATTTCACAAATTTTGTCGTTCTCTGAACTCCAGGCCCTCCGGCAGGCGGAAAGGAATATGCAATTATAAGCACCTTTTTATTCAAGTTATCCATCCTCCCAGGCAAAATAATCAGCCTCTTCCAAGCAGATGATACTTAAAACCTAGCTTGGACAGCATGTCCCCGTTCCAGAAATTCCTGGTGTCAAGAATATTTGGACATGCCATTTCCTTGTACAGCAGTTCAAAGTCAACTTTACTGAAAGCCTCATGATTGACCCCAAGTATAAGCAGGCTGCTTCCGTGTGCAGCGGAATAAATATCTTTCGCCAGGTGCCTGTATTCCGCAATGTGAGGGTCATATATGCTTATTTCATAATCCGTTTGTTCTTCAAACAGCTCAATAAGCTTTATTATCGGGCTTTCACGGGTGTCGTCAATATTTGCTTTATAGGTAATACCAAGTATGGTAACTTTCTTTTTGCCATCACTTCCGTGAGCAGCCATTTCGCCGGTACCTGGTTCGCGAGTGTCCGGCCCGGCGGATAATATGCTTTTTGCCCTTTCAAATACATGCATGGGCATGCTGTCGTTAATTATCCTGCTTAATTTTATCAGTTTGGCAGTATCGGGAACCTTTTCGACGATAAACCACGGGTCTACCGCGAGGCAATGGCCGCCCACACCGGGACCGGGCTGATGAATGTTTACCCTTGGGTGTTTATTTGCCAGTTTGATAACTTCCCAGGCGCTTACGCCGATATTTTCGCATATGAGGGCAAGTTCATTTGCCAAAGCAATATTCACATCCCTGTATGTGTTTTCCATGAGTTTGCACATTTCGGCAGTTGTGGCATCCGTTAGGTAAATTTCCCCTTTTACAAAAGTGCGGTAAAGGTCTCTAACCGCTTCGGCAGATTCCTGGTTTATACCTCCGATTATTCTTGGATTTTCAACAAGCTCTATAAGAATTTTCCCCGGAAGGACCCTTTCGGGGCAATGGGCTACCAGTAACTCAGTTCCTATTTTAAGACCTGATTTCTCGAGAATCGGTACCAGCAGGTTTTTGACCGTTCCCGGGGGTGACGTGGACTCAAGAATAACCAGATTTCCCGGCCTTAAATAGGGGACAATGGATTCTGCCGCGATTTCTACATATGACATATCGGCAGCTTTTTCCTCAGTAATTGGTGTGGGTACCGATATAATAAATGCATCCGCTTCTTCCGGCTGAGTGCTTCCTCTTAGATTTCCGGATGTTACTGCGGCATGCACAAGAATGTCCAGGTATGGTTCGTAAATTGTTATTTTTCCTTCATTAAGGGCATCAACAATTTTTTGGTTTATATCAACACCGACAATTTTATGTCCATGTGTTGCAAACATGGCAGCTGTTGGCAATCCTATATATCCCAAGCCTAAAATGCAAATTTTCTTCTTGCCGTTAATAAATACCACATCCTTTCAGAACAATGTGTTATGTACACATAAGCACGGTTAAACACAGTAAAAAGCTGTAAATAAGCAACTTACTTAAGTTTAGCACTTAGCAGTTTTTATGTCAATTAAAATGAAAATACTTTAAAATATTACCCATTTCGGATATTACCAATTCGACTAATTAAGCTAATTTTCAATTGCTGCATTTCGGCCCTGATTTCGCCGCTGATATACAGGCATACACCGTATATTGCCATACCTGCAGGCACAAGGATGAAAAGCATGTAAAGTCCTGACGGTAAGGCTTTTGACATCATATATATTATTATTCCCATGACGGCAGCCGAACCGAATATTTTTATATATGTTTTATACGGGAGATGCCATTTGAGCAATTTTCTGCCCCCGAAAAAGGACAGCAGGAAGTACAATAGATAGGCCAGGGTCGTATTGACTGCCGCCGCCATATATCCAAACACAGGTATTAATATGATATTTGCAACAATATTGAACAGGCAGCATAACAGGCTGTTCCTGAATATCGGCTTAGTATTTGATGTAAGCTCCCAGGCCTTATTGTTATATTCGCTTAATCCAAGGAAAAACATCCCTATTGATACCCAAACTATCGTAATGCTTCCGCCGGCAACAGACGGATCCAGGATGCCGGAAATTATGGGGGAAAGTATACTTATGCCCACAACGGCAGGGACGGTTATGAGGAGATAATAGCGGATACCGTTGGACAAAAGCTCTTCCGTTTTATCCCGTGAGCTTTGCTTCCACGCTTTTAAAATGCTGGGGTAAACACCTCTCATAATGGCAAATAACAGCATGCTGAAAACGGACGAAGCTATTGAGTAGTTTGAGCTGTATTTACCAACGTCCGACAGGCCGGAAAAAAAGGTTATTATGTACCTGTCGGAGTAACTGAGAAGACTTAAGGAGAGGCTTACTCCTACCAGGGGAATACCGTATTTCATGAACTTTCTCATCAGTTCCTTTGAAAACATGGAAAAATTAACGTAACGGTATATTTTAAGCCGGAAAATGGCTGCGATTGCTGCCGCCAAATCAACGACCACGATACTTAGGAGTGCGCTGTACACGCCTGCGCTATAAAATTTAACAAGAAAATATGTAATCAGAAGCTTAAAAAGGGCAGAGAAAACCGATAGAACAAGGTAAAGCCTGATAACCCTAGCAGCACTGAGCATGGTTAAGAGGATTTGAAAAATCCCGTTTGTAACAAACATGAATATAATTAAGGTCATGACGTAACTTATATTAAAATCGGTAATATTGTCAATTTTAAAAATATTGCCGATATAATGCGGGTTGTTTTTTATCAATAAAAACACCGGAATGCTTATAATTACGGTAAAAACTGATATTATCATCCATGCGACGGCTATGGTTGAGTAAAATACCTTAATATTTTTTTCTCCGGTAAATTCGTTAATATATCTATAAGTTGACTGAAAAAGCCAGCCCAGCAGGAACAAGGACACTATATTCACGGTAACCGTGGAAAGGTTATATATGCCAAATCCCTCTGACTTAAAGAACTCGGTATAGGCAGAAAGAGTTAATATCCCAATTATCCCTTCTATTATTTTGGCAGGGAGATATAAGAGGGTGTCCTTTGCCATGTTGTTTTTTGCTTCGTTTTTAGCTTCTTTAACCTCAATGTTTCCTGTGTTTTTATCATTTATGTTTTTTGCATTTATATCATTTGTGTCCATGTCACTGTTCATGTTGATTTTTTAAATAACCTCCTGCAGTTTAGATAATTTAATTCCGTATATTCGTTAATTTGCTCTGTATATTTGTTAATTTGTTTTGTATATTCATTAATTCATTTAATTAACTTAATTCATTCCGCATATTCATTAATTGTTTCGGATTTTGGTTAAATTATCCCGGATTTTTCGTTAATTTATTCCGGATATTCGGCATATAATATTCGTAAGTTCTTCAGGCGTATTGGCTATATAGTCCGGGTGGCCCTCCATCAGAAGTTCCTTTGAGTCAAATCCCCATGCAACCGATATTATTTTAATGCCTGCTTTTTTACAGGCCATGATATCCCTGTATTCATCACCGATGTATATGGCTTCTTCCTTATCTATTTTAAGCCTTTTAATTAATTTGTTAATAACCTTGTGCTTGCTAAAAACCCTGCTTGAGGTATAAATAATATCAAATATTTCAAACTCGCTTTTTTTAAGAAAGGCTTTTATATTTTCCGTAGAATTGGAGGAAATGATTACAAGCTTAAAGCCTTTATTTTTTAACTTTATGAGCTGGTCTTCAATTCCTTCAACCCATTCTATTTCATGAACATAGTTTTTTATTTCCTTATGCATCTTCCTGTTCAGGAAGGTAAGACGGTACAAGGGGATGCCAAGCTTTTTACATCTCTCGGTTAACGGCATCCTTGTAAGCTGCCTCAGCTCGTTAATGTCAAGCTTTGGAAGGCGAAGCTTATCAGACACACTATTTAATATGTTAACGTAAAGCTCTGCAGAATCGGCAATTGTCCCGTCAAAATCAAATATCAAATATTTAATCAGAGTTTATCACTCCTCCGAAAAATTTACACAATTATAAGTAAATACTACCAGAGATATATTAACATGAACGAATAGAAATTTAAAGTGGAATGAATATACAGCGAAAATAATTTATATATTAACATTTCTGGATTATTATGGAATACTTTGTTTAACAGTTCTTGTTATTAGCTGCAGGTGAATGACATGGAACCGCAAATACTGGTGGAAAATGTAAGCAAAAGTTATAAAACATATATTAAAGGCGAGGGGATAATAAACTCCCTTGCGGGTTTTTCCGCAGAAAATACAAATTTGTTCATGCTGTGAAAAATATATCCTTTGCCGTTAACCCGGGAGAGATTTTGGGATTAATAGGATTAAACGGGGCAGGTAAAACCACAACCATAAAGATGGTGTCAAGAATTATCAAACCGGACAGTGGAACCATAAAGGTACTTGGGTGTGACCCCTTTTTACGAAGCCGTCATTACAGGAAAAGGGTGGCACTGGTTATAGGGCAGAAGGGACAGCTTAACCCTGACCTGTCAATTATTGACTCGGTAAAACTATATGCCTCCATTTATTCCATTGATAAGAGCGAGGCTTTGCAAAGGGCAAGAATGATGGCTGAGGAGTTGAAGCTGGCGGAAGAAGATTTGCAAAAGCAGGTAAGGAGTTTGTCATTGGGCCAGCGAATGAAAGGGGAATTGATACTGTCCTTCATTCATCTGCCTACCATAGTTTTTCTTGACGAGCCAACCCTGGGCCTTGACTTTATAACCCAGAGGGCTATCAGGAATTATTTAAAGAATTACAAGAGAAGGTATGGTGCCTCAATAATCCTCACAAGCCACTATATTACCGACATTGAAGAAAAAGCATGGTCCCGAATATAAGGAAGGTGCAATTTTCGGCAGGTGAACATACAATTAATAACATCCGGGAGCGGCTTTGCAGGGAAGTATACAAGGAGGATACTGGCGAAAATGTTTATTCCGTCAGGTTCAGGCCGGATGAAATAACGGAGATTATGCAGGTTTTATCAAGTGAAAAGGATATAGCCAATATAAATTTCCATGAGGATACGCTTGATATAATAATAGAGTTGTTGTTGGAGGAAAGAGGTATAATACATGATGAGAGAAATATCGCCGGCAAATGGCAAAATGCAACAAACGGATAAGTTTATCGGGTTTTTTACATATTCATTGAAAAAATTGTTGATGTACAGGGTATACATAATCAGCAAAGCAATCGGAGGCCTTGTAATTCCGGTTGTTCTCCAGTTTTTCCTGTGGAGATCCATCTTGCGGGCCAACTCCGTTGGTTATGATTTGACCGGGATGATGAGGTATATTGTTATCTCCAATGCCATTTTGCTGTTTACTCAGATCCATGCGGAACATGAAATAGAAAGGGATATAAAAACATATGGGCTGGGGCAGAAGCTGCTGCTCCCGGTTGGCTATTTTATAGGTATTGCTTTACGGCATTTTCCAACCGCCGTTGCGAAGTTCGTAATTATTTATTTGCCTGTAATCGCCGGGATATCAATTTTTGTGGGAGGCAGACCGCAGCCCCTGATAAAATATTATGTTTTAAAACACCTTAATTTCCCTGCGGTTTGCGCAACACCCTTATTAATTTGCTTGAATTTATATTGCTTAAGACTGTGCAATGCTCCAGTTACAATTGGGTATGCGTTTCCGTTTTATGCGGCGTAATGTCCATGGGCTTTGTATTTTTTACAGTTTACGGCTTAACGCTTTTCGGCATCAGGGCGGAAGGGATATCTGCGATTTGCATCCAGCTGCTGTCTGTTGCTGAAAGGCCGGACACGGTTTTCCCCAGGGTTGTCAGGAATGTGCTTATCTATGGCATCCCTATATTTCTTTTTAGTGCAATACCCGCAAGAATTGCGTTAAACAAGGCGAAATTTGTTGAAATAGCATGGATGTATATATCACCTGCTTTTTGCTATGTTGTATTGAGAATTCTTTTCAGGCAGGGGATGAGGAAATATCAATCCGGGATGGAGTGAATTCATTTTATTCTTGCATACGTCCATTCGATTTTTGCATACATTATCAGATTAATATTTCAAAATAGGTGTTATCTTTTGTATCGGCAAGCATGATACCCATGTCGGTTAGTTCTCGTTTTATAATATCCGCCTGTCCATATTTCTTTTCTTTACGAAGTTTTAATCGTTGTTCTACCAGACTTCGTATATAGTCCATATCTATGGACTTCAAAATAGCATATTTCTTCTGAAGCTTTTCAATAAATTCTTCAGGTTCGTCAATAAATTTGAATCTTTACTAATTAGTTTCTCAATTAATTATTACAAAATTCCAGTTTAAACGTAAAAATGGGCAGAAAATTCTGCCCATTTTTGTAATCTATATATTAATCATCCTCTTATCTTGAGTATTTCATGCCTAAAACTCTTTTTGCACTTTCTTGTAATAAATAAATCTTATCATATTTTTTAGCACTTTCAGGGATTTTTACCGGTTTAGGTTTAATTGGTTCCATATTGTTTGAAATCTCCTTGATTTCTTGTATAGTTAACCTCAGCATTGGCATCCCTCCCCTACAGTAGCTTTATTATATCATTCTTGTAAATTTTTTTTCAATAAAGAAAGAAGGAAAACCGGTTTCTTTTTCTTTATAAGCGTACATAAAATCATCGGTAAATTTTATAAGTATGTTGTGTATAATATTATTTTCAATTTCAACACTAATGTGTGATTTTGATTCTAATACAATATATGTTGTTATCCCCTTTTTATCCTCAAATAAATAATAGAACGGGATAAATACATAGTAGTGGCCGTTTGATTCCGTACTATATAATTGATTATGCTCTTCTAGAGAGTATTTTATGCTGGTTATTTCTCCTCTTTTGAAATGAAAATCATATAATTCATCTTCTGTTATCTTTCCCAAAATATAAACTTTAATATTTTCCTTCTGATTTTCAAAGTATTTATTTATCAGGAATTGGTATTCCTGATGAACGTCAATTTCCGTATTAGTTTTTTCTAATATTTCTATACAATATTCACGCATATTTTCAATAAGTAGCCTTTCATTTTTTATTTTCTCTACCAATTGATTTGTATATTCAAATTGTTTATTTATTTGTTTATCCTTTTCCTCAAGTATAGAAATCTTTGCATTTCCAAAAGAAATTTCTGAAATCCGAAAATCAGAGAATACAACGACATAGGCTATATAAGCAATAATCAAAACTACTATACATGTTGAAAATTCAGGAGTAAATTTAAAAATCCTGCCGTCTTCCTGCCATATGTTATACTTATAATGGATAGGATAAATATATAATAAAAGGAAATAAATATGAATAAAATAAACTTTCTGAATTAATTTGTCTATTTTTTTATCTTCACTGGAGCAGTAAGTTAATTGCGCATAAATTAGTGCAACAAATCCTATTAAGTAAATAATCCAGTATTCTCTAAAAAAAGGTGTGTGTTTAAATAAATGATTTATCACAATAAATAGAGGAAATAAATAAGCGTATATTTGCACTAGTATACCTACTTTATTTATTTTATTCATACTATTTATCTTATCCTTCATTTTGTCTTTCATCTGGACACTTATAACCCCCTTTATTAGAGGTTAAATATTATAATTCTATACATATTTTACCATGTTTCCATGTTTTTGGGAATTTGTACAAGTCCAGGTTCTATATTATTTTTCATTTGCTATGAAAAATAGAGAAGAAAATAGTAATTAAACACTGGTTTTCCCACCAAAAATATCTTATTAGATAGGGAGTAAATAATAACCTATTTGTACGCTCTAGTGTTTTACCTTTATCGTTTTTAATGGTTTATCTTTCTAGTTGTGATTTCTATCTATTTTTTTACTTTAGAATTAGTAAATGTGCTTTTTTTAATTCTGTGCACGGTGTAAAATAATTACAAAAAAAAGAAAAAGAGAGCAATCTTCTTTGGTAAAATTTAATTAAACATGAAAATACCAAGAAAGGAGAAGTCTCTTTGGACAAAATTATACAACAAATTTTGTACAGAATTCATTGAAAAAAACAATATAATTTGTGTTAGATGAGGAAATAAAGCCCATAAATCAGATTGAAGAAGAATTTAAGAAGATATGTGATAATTTTCCAAGAGAAATAATGAAAGCATATATAGAAAGGATATATGAATGCATAACATAAGATAAAGCAGGGCGAAGAAGGTGAGGATGATAGTAGAATGAAGGGATGAAGAAAGCTATCTATACATTAGACATTTCATGAATTTTGTGTCTGATTTAAATAATGTAACAAGGGAATTTTATTGTATTTTATAAATATGAGTATGTTACCAATTGGCACCGCCTTTTTCTATTTTGTCTGCCTTAAATTTTCTCGCTATGAATATATGTTAATTTCTAAAACTTCGACAGAGTTAAAGTACCGCCTGATTTTATCAGAAGATTTTCAATCAAGCTATTAATGCTTTCTACACTGTTATTAATATAGATATTTTTTCTCAGGGATTCTGCGTATTTAATAAAAGCCATATAGTGTTCTGCTATTTCCATGAGAATGTCTGTATATCGGCCATACTTAGCCTTAAATCTGCTGTATATGTTATAAAATTTTTGCATAACTTCTTAAAAAAGAAGAAGTAAAGTTTATTTTAGCAAGGTCATTATTAAACTTTGAAGCATCTGATTTTGGTAAGGTGTTTTCAAACATTTTTCTGAAAAAGTATAAAACAGGGCCGATGGTCAGTATATAGATATATACCTTTGATGATCTCAATAATAATTGGAAAATCATTACTTACAATTACTAAAACTCTTTTAATACCGCAATTTATCATGTCATCAAAGAATTTGTTCCAATTGGCTCTTTTTTCTTTACTGAAGAAATATATAAAGTAAAGACCAAAGATTGTTATAGTCTCAAGTAGTGGTGTAAATTTCGTGGAGGCTAATTGACAAAAGTAACCACGATATGATTTCTACTTTATTAGGGAAACAAAACAAAACAAATAAAGTAGAGGAGGTCATACC
>Ga0134092_1000240_pt1 | contig 57720 bp, 57 predicted proteins | sample 3_6taG_FD_94454 | JGI IMG/M metagenome (GOLD analysis project Ga0134092, IMG submission 94454) | Switchgrass degrading microbial communities from high solid loading bioreactors in New Hampshire, USA - 3_6_20_6_A3 metaG | ecosystem: Engineered > Bioreactor > Semi-continuous > Anaerobic >... | reverse complement strand
TCTAAATTACTTACTCGCGTATTTGTTCGCAAGTTACTCATTTAAATTAACGAGTTCCTTATCGTCTTACACTGTTTACTTTTCAAAGTCCATATCCTTCGCTTCATCAGCGCGGAATCTTATATTAACATGTCACTTCTTTTTTGTCAACACTTTTTTAAAACTTTTTTTCGTATTGACTTCCGACTGGCTTTCTGTCTTACTTCTAAGTGTTTTTCGGAGTCGGTATCAGTGACAGCTTTAATAATATACTACTAATTATACTTTAACACAACACTATAAAACTACGATATTTAATGATTAAATTAATTCAGCCTTCATTTCCTCCGCTATAAGATAATATCCTGCTTTATATTAGACTATACTCACTTTTCATTGTATGGGCAAATATTCACCTTTATTTTTAAAGCTATAATTGCATATTGCAATAAAATTAAGGCAGTAAAAAATGCACACCTTTTTGACTAGTATGTGCATTTATACTTAAATCTAAGATTTTTCAAAATAACTTCTTTTTCTAATATTTATATTTTGACCGTAAATTAATCTGTCAACTATATCAAATATAATGAACAAATAGACACTATCTGAATAAATTTTTTCGTAAGAATTTACAACACTTTAGATAAAAACTCCTTGGTTCTTGGATTCTGAGGGTTTGAAAAGATCTCCTCAGGAGTATTATCCTCCAAAATCCTTCCCTCATCCATAAACAAAACTCTAGTAGCCACTTCTCTTGCAAAGCCCATTTCATGGGTTACTATAACCATGGTCATACCTTCGTCGGCAAGCTGCTTTATAAGATCAAGAACTTCCCCTACCATCTCGGGGTCCAGTGCTGAAGTAGGCTCATCAAACAAAATGACCTTCGGGTTCATAGCCATGGCACGAATTATGGCTATTCTTTGCTTCTGACCGCCGGAAAGGGTTGAAGGATAAACATCAGCTTTGTCCTCAAGGCCGATTCTTTTCAGTAAGCGCATGGCATTTTCCCTTGCCTCGGCCTTTATCTTTTCTTTTGAAGTATTTATCTCATATAAAGGAGTTTTTTGACTACTGAAAATATTTTTGATCTTAATAAAGAAATTCTTAAACTTCTTTACATTGAGATCATGTATTCCTATATATACCGGTGCAAGCATTATATTTTCTATAACAGTTTTATTATTGAAGAGGTTGAATTGCTGAAAAACCATTCCCATATCACGCCGATAAATATTAATATCGACACGCATATCTGCAATATCAACACCTTCAAATATAATAGACCCGCTTGTAGGATCCTCCATACAGTTGAGGCATCGCAGAAAGGTGCTTTTTCCACTTCCGGACGGACCTATAATGGCAACCTTTTCGCCTTCTTTGATACTAACCGTAATACCTTTCAGTACTTCAAGGTTACCGAAACTTTTTTTCAGGTTAATTACGTCTATCACTCTTTCTCAGCCTCCTTTCCATTACTTTTATAAGCGATGCTATTATCATAACCAATATAATATAGATAAGCGCCATAGCAAGGTATGGAACCATAAATTCATAGCTGTTGGTACCTATATAATTAAAGGCAACGTACAGGTCAGCAGCACCGACAAAGCTGACAACGGAGGTTTCCTTGATCAAAGCTATAAACTCATTTCCCAGCGTAGGCAATATATTTTTAACCGCCTGTGGCACAACTATTTTAATCATTGTAACTCTATAGCTTAAACCCAGAGCCCGGCCTGCCTCCATCTGACCATGGTCTACCGACATAATACCGCTTCTCATTATCTCAGAAACATAAGCACCGCTATTGAGGCCGAATACCAGTACACATACCGTGAGTGCAGACAATTTTATTCCAATCAGTGGCAGTACTACATAATATGCTACCAAAAGCTGTACTACAACCGGAGTGCCTCGGAATAATCCAACATAGAAATCACATATTTTCTCCAGTACTTTGGGTAATTTTTTATATTTAGGCATTACTTTAATACTGGCAATTATTGTACCGATGATAATACCTATAATAAGTCCAAAAACTGCGATATAAAGTGTATTCTTTAATCCTACAAGGACTTTTGTATAACCGTTATTTGTATAAAAAATTTCCCAAAACTTCATTAATTTTTTATCAAAGTTTCCCATAACTTATCCCTTTTATACAATATAATAAGATATTTTCGATTAACCTATAGAATGTGTATTTACTTCAATTAATTAAGTTCATTAATGGCTTTTACTATACTTTGTGCAGGCGCTTCATCGATAATAACATAGTTGATGTTGCCGTTAAGCATATCCTGAACTGCTAAAGAACCGGATTTGTAACCTACACATTTAACATTATAACCTTCAAAGCCCCAATCTTCATCGCCTTCAACATAAAACTGCCCTGTTGTACCTGTCTGAACACCAATTTTGGTATCACTGCTTAATCCTGAAAGAATTGCTTCTACATCGGCTGCAGTTTTACAATTGTCAAAGGTTGTTTCATCTGCCTTAACGATGATTTTTTGTGAGGCATTATAGTATGGATCTGTGAAGGTAACATATTCTTTTCTGTCTTCTTTTATTGTAAGACCTGACATGGCAATGTCGGCTTTTCCCTGACCTACCGCAAGACAAACGGCATCAAAATCCATATTACTTATTACCAGTTCTTTTCCGAGATATTCTGCAAGAAGTGCTGCAATTTCCATATCAATGCCATAGTACTTATCGCCTACCATATATTCAAAAGGCTCAAAAGCTGCATTTGTTGCCACGATAAGTTGGTCTTTGCTGCTGTCTTGTGCAGCTGATGTAATAGGTTCAGGTTTTCCTTCACTAAAATATTTACTGCTTATTTTCTCAAGAGTTCCGTCAGATTTAATTTTAGCAATAAACTCGTTTACTTTTTCCAGAAGTTCCGGCTGGCTTTTATCTACCCCAAAAGCATATTCTTCATTGGTTAATGGAATATCAATAACCTTAGCACCGGCACTTTTGCTGCTTGAACCGCAGCCTGTAAGTACAAAACTGCAAAGCATTAACATTGCAATAGTCAAAACAAAAACTTTCTTCATAAAAACCTACTCCTTAACTTTTATAAATTTATATATTTTATGCACTGATTTGTATAAATATAAATTATCCTATCTTAATGTTTTTGTCAACATAATTTAGTTATATTTTTAACCATAAATAAAAAATTAATTTGTCAAACGAGTATATCCTATTAAATAAGCGTATTTCAAGCAATTGTTTATAATACCCTCATCAGATATATTCTGTTGTAAGTTGCCATAATTTACATTATAACTAATATACGATCCATTAAAATTATTTTATACTTATACATTTTTATAAAAAAATCGGAGCATTAACTCCGGTTTACATAAATCAATATTCACCAAAAACACTTTGTATAAAAATATTTTATATTCCCAATTATTATTGGATAAACTGCTTTTCACTTCTCACTCAAGGTCATAGTTAGCGATAGTTCCATCTATACCGGTAACAGACACAGAATTATTATCATTAAATTTAATGTCTCCAAAGGGTACGTAAATTTCAAATTCCTTTTTAATTTTTTATCTGAACCCATTTTACAAACAACAAGATTTGATTTACTTTGAGAATCATCAGCAAAGAAAGCAAATCTCTCCTCATCTTCTGAAATTGCAATTGTACCCATAATAGATGTTCTATTTCACATACTTCCTATGCTATGTGAGGGTTACACTTTCAAAAATCACATTGTCTATCCACTTATTAATACATATAAGTATTTAAAAACGAAACAAAATCCCGGTAATTTTCCACTTCATGGTTCTTTAAATATAAAAAGCCGGCAGTTTACATCCTGCCGGTTTTAGCGTTTAATACTATATACCGTCCTTCTTCATTGCATCAACAATTATACAGTGATTTATCAGGTCCTGGTCCGATTTAACCTCACTGGTATAGTTAAGTCCATAAGGCCAAAAATGGGTTCTATCACCTTTTATTACTGCATTATTGTCTCCTGTAATAGCCCTTATGGCTGCCGTAGCATTTGGACCTGTATAAACCCCGTTAACTATTAGAGATGACCATTTATCGGATGTACCAACACCCACAGTATGAGCAATCTCGTGCATAGCAGTAATATGATTCATATAGCTGCGGTTTGATCCGAATCGGATTGTACCGTTTATATTTCCGTCAGCAGTTGAAACAGAAGGTTCATAATATACTGTCAGTGCTTTTGTAATGGAAGTATATTCATTGTAAAAACTCACTGCTTTATCCATAGCACTTTGTATTCTATTATAGGCATCCAGCTGATCGGCTGTAGGATTAGCAACTTTTACAAGCGTATATGTAACATTTCCTTTTTTAGGAGGAGCAGTCGGTGTAGGAGTAACTACCGGAACATTCTCTGCCGGGAATTTACCGATAAAACCGAGCAAAAAGCTTTTCATCAAACCAACATCAATGGAATTGATCTCTCCGTCCCCATTCACATCCCCTGCCTTTATTCCATTAGGACTGGGAAACTCAGAAATTCTACCCAACAGATAACTTTTCACCAGTGCAAAATCAATTGAGTCCACACTACCGGAGCCGTTGACATCTCCATACACAACTTCTGCACAATAGGCAAAATTTGAAAAGGACAAAAACAACACCGAAACAAACAGAAATACTGTAACTTTTCCCCAACTTGACGGTCTACTAAGCCTTCCTGACTTAAACATAATGTTAATCACCACTCCCCTCAATAATCTTTATCTTAAAGTAATTTTATCATATTGGTGACTATTTATAAAGCTGGCAAAAAGATAACTGTTTTCTTTAATAGCTCAACAAATGCCGCTATATTTATGTGAATTACCCTCTAAACTATTGTAATTAAGGGCCTAACATATAATTTCAGAATTTATACTCTATAACTATGCCTCCAAATTCGGCAAGCCTGTTTCTATCTTCTAACGCCACCAAATCCCCCCAAATTTCAACCGGATATTCATCTCCGGCATCAAAAACTACAATTTTATTAACGGCTGCCTTTATTATATCATTTGAAATATTGCCGGATTCCAGTTGCTTTTTTAACACGGAGATTATCTCTGAAGTATTCATTGCAATAGAGCACCTTTCCCTAACTTCCTCCAATTCCTCTCTCAATAATTGCACCTTTTCTTCCAACTGCTTATTCATTCTTATAAACAAATCCTCAGATATCTTTTGTTCAAGCCTGTCTAAGTACAGCATTTCCTGCTGCCTCAGTTTTTGATTAATCTGTTTTTCCAGCCTTTCACATTCGGTTCTTCCATCATCATCGGAAAATAATCTTTCCAACTTCTGTGATAGTTTTGAATCCAACTCTACACTGTCAATCAATTTTACAATATCCTCTACTACGATATCGACAAGCACTTCTTCCCTTATATGATGGCTGCTGCAATTAATCTTTCCGTTTTTTCCATAGCTGCTGCAAATATATGCCATAGGTCTGTTTTTTCTGGCTCTTGCAAACATTACCCTGCCACATCTGCCGCAATATACAATGCCTCTAAAAAGATGTATAACTCCTTTGTGCGGTCCAGTACCTGTCCGTTTCTCCCTCATCATCTTTTGGACCTTATAAAATTCTTTCTTGTCTATTATAGCTTCATGGGTATTTTCAGTTATAACCCATCTATCTTCGGGAAGGCGTCGGGTTTTTTTACTTTTGAAGCTTATCCTCTCACTAACCCCCTGTACCGTATCTCCGATATATACTCTATTAGATAAAATCCGCCTTACAGTGACAGGATTCCAGGTACCCTTTGAAGGTGACGGACAGCCTTTTTGATTTAAATAAGCCGCTATGCGGCTATAACCCCACCCTTCCTGATACAAAGAATATATTTTTTTTACTACCTTGGCCTCATCATGGTTTATAATAAGTTTATTTTTTTCATTAGGGGATTTTAAATAACCAAAGGGTGAATTACCTATATATTCACCCTTTTGTATCTTGAATCTTAAATTTGCCCGAATTTTTCTGGATATGTCTTTTATATACCTTTCATTGTACCATGTATCAATCCCTACTGTATCATTGTCCTTAAGACTGTCGTATCTGCCGTCATAGGTAATTACCCTTACACCGTTTTCCTCTAAGTAGTCCAAAAATAAAAGGGTCTTTGCATTATTTCTTCCAAGCCTCGACAAATCCTTAATGACCAGTAAATTTATTATTCCTCTTGATATATCGTTTTTCAGTTCTTCAATTCCTTTTCTTTCAAATCCAGCTCCCGAGACGTTATCATCAATATATATCCTGACTATACTGCCTAAATTTCTGCCTTTTACAAAATCCTCCAAAAGTCCTCTCTGGGTTTCAATGGTTTCATAATTCTGTTCATTATCATCTCTGCTCTCTCTTACATATATCCCTACTTTATATGCCTCCCCATGTTTGCTACACATCCTTTCAATTCTTGTCCCTTAACATAAACTGAATTATTTTTATTAAAACTTCATCTACTTCTAACTGCCTTTTAAACTTTTTTACAATAATTTTTGACACCTTTTTTTTCTTCATATTTATGCCAAAGCAACAAAATCTACTAAAAAATATATATGCAGCTAATGTTGATAATAAAAATTGTCCTTAATCGAGATATGTACGGAATATTCCTCTTGATTTGAGTTTAATAAACAGATAAATAGACTTTGATAAAAAAATTATTCCATCGCTTATAAAAAATAAGTCATGAGATATAGTCCTGTAAACATTATATATAATACCATTACAACAATTACAGGCCAATGGGAAACTATTGAAAGCATATCGTTTAAAATAGTTGTGCGAGACTCCCTAATCTTACCTTTTCCCTCTGTAGCTAATTTAAAACATACCAGAAGTAAAAAAACAAAAACCATACATATCGCTCCAAACAGCAATGTATAGCCCAAATCTTGCAGTGAATAAAAACTAGAGTCATTTTCCATATCTTTTAATGAATACTGCAATATTGTTGCCAGAAAATTGTTCATAAAATGGGCTATTACACCGGCAAATATTGAATTGGTCCTTACCACATAATAACCGAACAATATCCCTAAAAGTATTGGTCCTAACAAGTTGGTAATATCAAAATGAAAAATACCAAACATTATGCCCGATATAACAATCGCCTTCATAGTTCCCCTGTTTTCGTACGCTTTTAGTAAAAGCCCTCTGTGTAAAATTTCTTCACATATGGCAGGAGCTATTGCTATTACAAGTATGGTAACAAATACTTCTCCAAGGTTTTGAGGTATAGGTATCGACGATTCTTCCGGAGCTTCGCCCAAAAACTGCAAAATATAAACAACAATTGAATTTAAAGCTGAAGCTGCATAAAAAGCCGGAGCAGACATCAATATTATCAAAAAGGAAGGTAATAACCCCGGACTGTTAAATCTTAGAGTTTCTTTTATATTTACTTTTTTTCCGATCATATAAAACAACGTTGGAAACAAGACACAATAAAATTGAATCATCATAAGAATAAGCAGCATATTGTCATTAAGAACATTTCCAAACGCTATGTCCACTAGCTCAACTGCAAGGGAAAATACAATATTTATAACCGCTACAAACAAAAAAACCTTATTTGCGCCAGTAACCGTTACTTTATTATTCACAGTAGTATTAATCCTTTCTGTTAAATAATATATAAAGTCTAAATATTCTAAATAATCCTCTCTTCTGTTATAACAAAGTCTAGCGGAATATCATGCTCTTCAACAGGAATAGCATCATATATTTGAAATTCAAAAGCAATCCCTATTTTAGGGCAGCTGGGTCTAACTAATTTGAGAAACCTGTCATAAAATCCTGCACCATAACCCAACCTGTTTCTATATATATCAAAGGCAACTCCCGGTACTATAACCAAATCAATTTCTTCCGGATTGAAAATTTTGGCACTATCCTTTTTTGGCTCCAAAATACCAAAGGTTCCGTAACTTACATCCTTTTCCATATCCATAACCTCATAAGGTACAATCCTCTTTACGCCATCGATGGTATCCACAAGGGGCAAAATTACCTTTTTTCCGTTTTCAAAGCAATGACTTATTATATATTTAGTCATTACCTCATTTTTAAAATCCATATAACACATTATTGCCCGACCTTTTATAAAAGGCTCTAAATTAATAACTCTCTTAGTTATTTCAATACTTTTATTTTTCACACTTTCCCTATTTTCGCTTTTTCTGCGCAAAGCAATCTCTTGCCTTATTTGATTTTTTGTTATCAATTGATCCATCTTAATCCCCTATTTGATATATATATTATATTATCCACTCTAATACATAATATTTTAACACATACAATACCCCAAAAGTTATGGCTGTTATTAATAATGAATATATGGACCTTCTTTTGGGATTTCCTATATTTAATAATTTTATTACTGTATAACCCAACCTTGTAATTATAAACACCAAGCCAACTAAACATGCAGTGGATACTATCCACCAATTGGGTATGCCCAACTTAAGAATAGCAAAGGTTATCAAAATATTTATAAAAGCCACCAATAATAAATCAATATAACTGTCAATTACTTTTAATTTATTTGAACCATAAACCTTATAATTGGCGGTAGGAATGAGAAAAATAACTATAGGCATGCCAAAAAAAATCCCGGTAATCAACCTTATAATATTATTAGTCTGCCGGATTGAAGCATAGGAAGTAACAGCATCAATCATCATTGGAACAGTAAACAGAACCAATAATATACCAATTGGTGTTGACGGAACTTTATCGGCTTTTAATCTCCCCCGGCAAATACAATATATTAACGCAATAAAAATTCCTAAATATATGCCTGTATCCCTTGCACAAAAAGGAAGGGGCATTGCACCAATATATACGGTACGTTCAGGTATCTGGTGGCACACTAAACTGCCGATAAAAAAGTATATTCTTAAAATTATATCCATGTTTCAAAATACCACTGTTTTATCTTCCCGAAATTATCATACCAAAAACACAACAGGAAATAGACCATAGTACAAAAACAATAATTGAATTTACTAATAGCGCCAATCCAAAGGATCTTTTATCGGTATCTCCTTCAGAGTTCATAAACACAATTGCCATTATGACGCCAATTAATTGACCCAATCCCGGTATAAAATTACTTAAAGATGTCAAAAATACCTTCATAGCATTACTGAGAGAAGGCTTTTCATAAGAACGTACATCAGGAGTGCTTCTCACAGGAGGTCTCTGTGGTCTTATATTATTATTCATAACAGGCTTTTGCATAGAAATTCGTTCTTGAGGTATTTCTGTACTGCTTCCAATAAATTCTTCTGCCTTTGGTTGTGCATTTATCTTTTCTTCAACAGGGTTATAAGTGTTGGCATCAAATAATCCGCTTTTTCCTCCCACAGAGGTATCAGGTATATTATCAAATAACCCATTCATTTCCTCATTAAATTTTTCTTCATTTATAAAATCCTTGGCACTCATATCAGCATTAATGGAATTATCAATTAGTCCTTTAGAATGATTACTATTTGAATTTTGTGTCATTGAATCATCGTTATAAAATCTTTCAGTTTTAACATCGTCAGTATTCAGGCTTCTTTCCCTACTAAAAATACTGCCGCAATAAGGACATCTCTTTGCATCTATTGATATTTCTTCCCCACAAAATGTACACACAGTTTTTCCTTCTCCAAAATTGTTCATCTGATCACTCCTATCTTTTGAAACGTAGTATTTGCCCGTTACAAAGCATCTTTCAGTTGTTATTATAAAGTATTTTTAATATTCTTCAAAACTAGACAAAATCCTTCCATCCTTTCTCGGAAATTGTCTAAGCTCAACATCCTTACCTTTTAGAAACTATTCATATCCGAATCTGTCTGTTAATTTAGAATAAATATACAAAAGCATTATATTTCAGCCAAATAAATAAATCAACTATAAAATAAATAAAAATGGTACTGTAATAAGTTCACAGCACCATTTTTACTTGCATTATTAGAAAGCTATTCATTTACTTTTTTAAAACACTTTTTGTTTCTTGATGTAAAACTCTCTAATTCAAAAAATTGTTATCTTTGAAAATGAGTTTATCACCCGGATGTTGAATAGGTTAGTTTTATTAACGGATTAATGTATGTAATTATCTGCTTCTATAGGCATCAAATCAACATGAAGAATCTCTCCACCAAGGGGCTCCCGTTGTACTTCTTTAATTTTTGCTTTAAACTGCCTATTTTCAAAATTAACATTGAGCACCAAATCTTCTTCCATTCTTCCAGCCAATATTGCTCTTAATTCATCTTTATTTATTTCAATAGGCAGGCTTTCTTTACCTTGATATAAAATACCCGGAACTTTACCTTCCCGACTGATTTTTCTTACTCCTGATGAGCCCAACTTAGTTCTATTTTCTACACTAATATTAAATTCTTCCATATCAATTCTCCTTTATCAATGAAACTTATTTCATTAATAAAGTATTGCCCAAAAATCATAAATTAATACCTATTATAGTTCTCCACCCTCATGATCTTCATAGTATAAATACAGCAATGCTTTTATGATATCGTTGCAATTCTCACTGGTAACTACGTGGATATCCCCTTCATCCACCTGAATAAAAAGGTTAATATTGTATTCGAAATTATTGTCTATTACTGCAGTAATCAAATCAATAGCTTCAAGAGGCCTGTTATATACATAGGTCCATTGCCCCACATCGTTGTCCAATTCTATTTCTTTTTGGTAGTATTTCTCTAAAAAACTCTTTATCTCCCCTATTTTTCTTGAACAAAGGCTTACACTAATACTCATTAAATGGTTCCTCCTATTTTTTATTACCTGTCCGCTGAGTATCCATTCTTTTCGTCTCGCATTCTTTATTAAATTTTTTTACAAGACCGTTAAAAAACTTACTTACTCAAAGCACATCAAAGCATATTTAAATAATAATTTGACAACCTTCGAAAAAAACCTTTATGTAAATTTTTCTTTTATTCTAAATAAGACTAGCTGTATTTAAATTCATTATTTTGAAATAATAATATTAAACTATAATACTAAATAGAAATGGAGGTAGTTGAAGCTATATATTTCCATAAAACTTTACATAATAACTTTGAATTTTTCACGAAATATATAGCTTAAAATAATATGAGACTGAAATCCATATTGTTAATAGTTCTCACAGCCAGCATATTGTTACTCTGCGGTTGCAATCGAAACCAGCAATCACCTGAATCTAAGGCTGAACAAATGAAGGCAAGTGAAAAATCCGATAAAGTACCTGAAGACCTTGAAAATATAGAAAACAGCATAGAAAAAATAATTAAAGCTTTAGAAGGGCCGGCTGTAACAATCAAAGATGAAAAAGAACAAGGAAAAGATAAAGCAAGTCAATCAGAAAATCAGGAAAACGAAGGCAACGAGGATAAAAAAAGCAGTCAATCCAAAAAATCAGAAACCGAAGATAGCGAAGAAAATCAGGATAAACAATCGGAAAACAAAAATAATCAAGAAAGTAAAGAACAAAAAGACTCTGAAGAGAGTGACAGTAAAAAGGCAGCTTCTAAAGATCCTTGGCAGGAAATTTCTTCTACCATAAATAATTTACATTACCAATGGAACGCATATATTCCATCGGCCACTAAAAAGAATGCCCATAAGGATTTAATTGACAATTTTGATGATTCTTTAAACAACTTAACTTCTAATATTGTAACAAAAGACAAAAATAAAACCCTTTTAGCAGCCAATAGTTTGTATAAGTTTATTCCGGACTTTTATATGCTGTACAAAACCCCGTCATCGCCTGAAATCAAAAGGATTAGGTATTACATTCGAAATGCTGTGTTAAATGCCTCTATTTCAAATTGGGAGCAATCAAAAAAAGATATAGACGATCTAAAATCCTCTTGGGCAATATATAAAAATGCAATAGATCAAAAAAATCAAGAACTGGCAAGTAAACTGGACTACTCAATCTATGAACTTGAGAAGGTTGTTAATGAAAAAAATATGTACCTTACCGATATAAAAGGAAGGATTGCAATATCGAATACCGAAAGTATCGAAAAAGCAGAAAAAGAAAAGGAAAATGAAGGGTAAAACTTTATAACTAAAAGGCAGTATTTAGTTTTATGAATACTGCCTTTTAGTATCTTAATATATAAATCTGCAACCTAGTAATACCCCATTTTTTACAGCTAATTTAATCTCTCCAATTCTCCCATTATTTGGTTTATTTTGGTTAAATGTTCATGCTCTTTAGCCAATATATCCTGCATTAGCTTAGCGCTTTCATCGTCTAGGTCACCTTTTACAATCTCTTTTGCCATTGCTACACCTTTATCTTCTCCATCATAAGCCTGTTTAACCAAATCTATGGTTTTCTTATCTCCCATGGTTCTCATAGCAAGCTTTGCATTGGCCATGATCCCTGCAAAACCAAGGTCTTCTTTAGGTTCTCCCCCAGTTCTTTTATTCTTTTTTCCAATAATCTAACATGCTTTTTATGGTCGTCAAGTATTTTTTGAAATTCTTCTTTTACACAGTCATCCTCTATCATATGAATGAATCTATCGTAAGATTCCACAGCCATGTGTTCACCTTTTAAAATTGTATTCAACTCATTAACTACAGTATTTTCCATTTCTCTTCTTCTCCTTTTATAAAAATAATTTGCAATTATATAGATGTTTGCTTCAATAATATTATATCCAGCAAAACAGTATTTATTTTTATGAGGATACTTCCAAAAATAGCTCCTATGATTTTTAGTGCTTAATATTTCATAAAATTTAATTTTATAAACATCAATAGGAAAACTTTTCAAAAACTAAAACTAGTATTAGTTTTTTTAATATTAACTCGTCAAGTAAACATATCTAAAAAAAATTACTTATTCTAAATGCAGATTACATAGGTTATAATATACAAGTGTTCCACAGTAGAATTATTTAATATATAAAGTTCGAAAGGAATTTTTTATGCGGGTATTGGGTTTAATAGTTGAATATAATCCATTTCACAACGGTCACTTATATCATCTTGAGCAAGCTAAAAGCTTGTGCAATGCCGACTATGTCCTTTGCGTAATGAGCGGAAACTATATTCAAAGAGGAGAACCTGCCATTGTAAACAAGTGGGCCCGTGCAAAGATGGCTTTACAATGCGGAGTTGATTTGATTATTGAGCTTCCCGTTCCTTATGCCATGTCCAGTGCTGAGTTTTTTGCTTATGGAGCGGTAAAAATTCTTAATGACATCGGCGTGGTGGACTATTTATGTTTTGGAAGTGAAACTGCAGATATAAATACCTTTGACATTATTGCAGATATTTTGGTCAATGAACCGGCAAGCTACAAAAACATGTTAAAACAGGAGTTGGATAAGGGAAAATCCTTTCCTTCCGCAAGGGAAACGGCATTAAAAAACTTTTTATCGGAAAAAGGTACTAATATATCCGACTTTGAAGCAGTCATAGGATCGTCCAACAATATATTGGGAATTGAATACATTAAAGCATTAAAAAGGTTGAAAAGCAAAATCACTCCCGTTACAATAAAACGCATAAATAATTCTTACAATTCGGAGGAACTCACAGGCAGTATTTCAAGTGCCACATCCATCAGAAAATTAATCCAAAGTAAGAATGGTCAATTGGATATGGTTCTCCCATCTAATTGCCTAAATATTCTGGAAGAAGAATTTAACGCTGGAAGAGGCCCAATATATCCTAATACTTATGAATTACTAATTATCTCAAGCATCCGCCGAATGACCAAAGAAGATATAAGAATGCTTCCCTATGTTTCGGAAGGAATGGAAAATCGCATAAAAGATGCAGCCGAGACCTCCGGCACATGGGATGAACTTATCGAAAAAATATCCACCAAGAGATATACCAGAACAAGAGTTCAAAGAATACTTACCAGTATAATGGCCGGAATTACTTCTGTTGATTTTGATAATTTCCACAAATTTGGCGGACCTCAGTATGCAAGAGTTTTAGGCCTAAATAACAAAGGAAGGCAGCTTTTATCCTATATGAATAAAACCTCTCGCATACCAATTATAACCAAATCCGCTAATTTTACAAATTCCTGCAACCCGCTTTTAAGAAAAATGCTTAAAATGGAGGCTTTTGCTACCGATATGTATGTTTTAGGATATCAAAACCCTCTATATCGCAAAGCCGGACAGGAGTTTACCCAGAATGTAATTGTTATAAAATAACTTATTTAGCCTAAAATTCTTCAAAAATGGCTTACCAAAGACCAAGACAGGCTATAATTCTGTATTTTCCATATCAAAATCCTCCGAATTATTATTCTGCATATTTGATTTAGAGCTTAATATTTGCGCCTTTCTCATTTCTACAAGATTCACAAGCTGTCTGAAGTCTCTCGCCCATAGACTTCTATACTCATCATTATAATCAAAAATAATCCATGGAGCTCTTTTATATATTTCCTCTAAAACTCTGTCGGCAGCATTCTCACTACTAACCTTTAGAGCTCTTGAACCTTTTCGGTTGTTATTGAGTACAATTTCAAAATTCTTACCTACTGCTATAAAGTTTACCCTGCGTGTAATAATTCTCTTGTAGATCCATATCAAATCACTTATCTTTAAAATGTAAAGTGAAGACCAAGTCTTATAAATTATCCAATTATCTGTTATTATGAATTTTTCCAACTTTACAGCATTACCCTGTTCCAATTCATTCTCTATATACTTTGCCATTTCTTTATTGTTACCATACTTTGATAAATTCGTAAAAACCGGATGGGAATAGGGATCTAAATTTCTTTTCACAATCTTGAACATATTCCAAAGAACAAAAAACAGCAACGCTGAACCAATTACAATCATTGTATATCCGGCAGCTTTATAATTTCTCGAAGTATCAACTAAAATAGGTTGAAATTTTTCATCAATTTCTTTTTCGGAAAACCCTTTTTCAAGCATAACTTCTACGGCATAATCTTCCACCTCGCCGGGAAGTTCATTTATCTCACCTATAAAAGTTGAACCTCTCATTCCATGAGGTACTTTCACAACAATGAATTTTTCATCTATTCCGACTAGTAAATAATCGGACTTAACGGTAGTTTTTTGAACTGTATTAGTATCACTGCTATATTCTTCAATTACTTCATGAAACCACATATTATATACTTTTGGACTTTTAAACTCTATATACTTCTTTTTTTCTGAAGCCGGGTCGGTTATTGAACCCAACCAATTGAAATCTGCCTGGAATGGACCTCTAAATGCATTGTACAAAAAGTTTATCTTTGATAAGAAAAACATAACAATAAAAAGAAACGCAACAAAATTTGTTATAAGCAAATTTCTATCGTTTCTTCTTAGCTGAGACATTAAAAATCCATTACCCATAGTGACCTCCCAAAATTAGAATTCAACAACCTTCCCCTTACCTTTGTAATACTTTCAAAAGATATTAGGCTTTCTATAAAGCTAAAAACTCTCCAATTACACATTTAACCTTTACAAACTGTCATAGGGCAGTTTGCAAAGGTTAAATCAAAGCCTTTAAACTTCCATAATTATCGGAAGAATCATTGGACGCCTCTTTGTCTTTTCATACAAGTAATCTCTTAAAGCATCTCTAATTATGCTCTTTTTAGTTGACCAATCATTCTTTCTTTTATTCTCACATTTTTGAAGGGCCTGTCGAGTAATTTCTTTTATCTCTTCTATTAAATCTTCCGATTCTCGAACATATACAAACCCTCTCGAAATAATGTCCGGTCCTGCAACAACATTTCCCGTATCCCCTTCAATAGTAATGACAATTACTATGAGACCGTCCTGGGACAAATGTTTTCTATCCCTTAATACAATATTTCCTACATCTCCCACACCTAATCCATCTACCAGTACCTTACCTGCTGTAACACTTCCGTTAATACGGGCTGAGTCTTCCGTTAACTCTATAACTTTACCTATATCCATAATAAAAATGTTTTCCGATGGCATTCCCAATTCGTTTACAAGATTTGCGTGACGTTTCAAGTGCCTGAATTCTCCGTGTACAGGGATAAAGAACTTAGGCTTTATGAGGCTGTAGATCAGCTTTAGCTCTTCCTGGCTTGCATGTCCTGAAACGTGAATGTCCGCCAAAGATTCATATATGACTTCTGCTCCTTTACGGAACAGCTCATTGACAACTTTTGAAATTGTCTTTTCATTTCCCGGTATAGGACTGGCTGAAATAATTACAAGGTCCCCAGGAACAATATCCACCTTCTTATGATCTCCGGATGCCATTCGTGCCAATGCAGACATAGGCTCGCCCTGGCTTCCTGTTGTTATAATAACCAGCCTTTCATCAGGATATTTTGAAATCTGATCGATGTCAATAAGCATTCCTTCCGGCACATTAAGATAACCTAAATTCATGGCAACCTTTGCAACATTAATCATACTCCTGCCGCAAATGGCAATTTTCCTGTTGAACTTGATAGCCGCATTCACAACCTGCTGAATTCTGTGAACATTTGAAGCAAAGGTGGCAATAATTATCCTTTTCCTTGCGTTCATGAATATTTCTTCAAAAGTTTCCCCAACAGTTCTTTCTGACATTGTATAACCCGGCCGTTCAACATTGGTGCTGTCACTCATAAGCAGAAGAACACCTTTATTGCCCAATTCCGCCAATCTTGCCAAGTCCATCGGCTCTCCTTCAATTGGCGTATAGTCAATTTTAAAGTCTCCGGTGTGAACAACAGTACCAACGGGAGTATGTATAGCAAGGGCTACAGAATCTGCTATACTATGGGTTGAGCGTATAAACTCCACTTTGAAACAACCAAGACTTATAACATCCGATGGCTTAACCACTCTTAAGTCTACATTCTTTGAAATACCATGTTCTTCAAGTTTCTGTTCCAATAATCCCAAGGTCAGTCTTGTCCCATATACAGGTACTTTTAAGTCCTTTAATATATAAGGAAGTGCTCCTATATGATCCTCATGTCCATGGGTTACGACAATTCCTCTGACTCTTTCGTAATTTTTTATGAGATAAGTCACATCAGGTATAACAAGGTCTATTCCCAACATATCATCTTCAGGAAAAGCCACTCCGCAATCGACAACAAATATATCTTCATCATATTCAAAAACCGTTATGTTTTTGCCGATTTCCCCCATTCCTCCGAGTGGAATTATCTTTAGTTTTTTCTTCTTCTTAGCCACAATTTAACCTCCACTTTCTTCTAATTTCATCAGTTGTTTGTTTTATTTTCATAGAGCAACAAATAAATCTTTGAGCGAAAAAAACCTCTATCGTTTCAATAAAGTCTTGCGCCCTTTAACTCTATTGATTTTACCCCATTCTTACAGCTTCATAAGGTGTAAACTTTAAAAAAATTAGAGGTAATCCAACCTTTACACGCATTTTATTTATAATTTGCTCCTATCCAAAAATCCGATACATTAATGCTAAACAGCAACAGTTTTTTTAATTACAGAACATAGAAACAAAGTCTCCCTATGACTTTTACATTTCCATTAATCAAAATCATGTCAAGGTTCATCAATATATGTTTCAAGGCTAAAGACAAAAACAGGACACATAGTTTTACAATAGTATCAAAACAATACGTTTTCTATAATCCGACCCAATTAAAACATTATTGTTTTCCCTACAATACTTAGTGCTTGTAAAAAAGCTATGTTTCCATTAACATAGTCTCGGTATCTTAAAAACATAGACAAGCAGTTCCTTGCAATGGAACAACCAGCCGTAAGCATTCACATAAACCGTTAAAGGAAAATCCTCTTCCCCAACCTTGGTGTCAGTAATTTATAAAAACGACCACTCCAAGTAATTTATTTGTTATTCTCTATTTAGTATCTATTTATATAAACTTTTTATAGCGTATTATAATCAAAGCATAAATAATTTATATATTTCCCAAATTACATTATAAATTAATTTTATTACTTTAAACAAATCCTATACATCTTTCTGCTAAACACAGCATACCTAAATGCAAAGTGCCAGTTGAAATCCAATAAATTTATATTTAATAAACTTTACAGTTTTTTATAAATACTCCAAGTTACATGGATAATCGGTGCATTTTGTCAGCAACCTTTATATTATAGCACATTTTTCTAATAAAAAAACAAATATTTATAAAATCCTTTAGGTTAATTAAAAACTTTGCAATTGCCCTTCAAAAAACACCTACAATTTATCCAAAGCTTCTTTTATACTAGGAAGCTTCCAGTTTATTCTCTTTGCATCTTCTATAACATCGTTATAAACATTAAGTGTCTGTTTGGCAATTACATCCCAGTTATATATGGTATTAACCTTTTCATAGGCTCTTTGTTTCATTTTTTCAGCTTTATCCGGATTATGCAATATCTCCAATATGCTGTCGGCAAGAGAATTGGCATTACCGGTATAAGACTTCATTCCATCCACACCGTGCTCAACTATCTCTGCAAGACCTCCCGCCTCCGATACTACCACCGGTACATTAGCCACCATTCCCTCCAGAGCAACAATGCCAAAAGGTTCATAGAGACTTGGGAATACCGCTACATCAGCACATTTGTAAAGCTTTTTAAGTTCATCTTCACATAGGTATCCGGTAAAATAGACTTTATGAGCTATACCCTTTTGATAAGCCATAGCTTTCAAGTGCTCAAGCTCAGGGCCTTTTCCGGCTATTACGAATTTTGCATCATTATAATAGTGGAGGGTCTTTGGAATGGCATCAATTAGAACATGTACTCCTTTTTCATTCACAAGCCTTCCCACAAAGAAAACTATTTTTTCATTATCTGCAGCAAACCTTCTTCTATATTCAATATCTCTTTCATATCCTTTAAATTTATCCAAATCCACGCCATTAGGAATAATATAAATCTTATCATCGGGTACATTAAAAACATGTTTTACTTCATTTCGCATGTACATGCTGTTTACAATAAGTTTCCACGATTCATATGCAAGCCACCACTCAACACTACTGATGTAACTTTGAGTCTCGTTATGTATTCCACAGTTCCTTCCATGCTCTGTTGCATGGATTGTTGCCACCATCGGTATGGTATATGAATACTTTAATGCCCTTGCAGCAAAAGCCACAATCCAGTCGTGAGCATGAATTATATCAAACCTTCCCGTTTCATTTATCAATTTTGCTCCATATTCTATAATTACATAATTCAGCTGAAGAACCCAATCCACAAAATTATTGGCAACCACATCATAGGAATGAAGTCTGTGGACATATACATTTCCATCTTTCTCCAGTTCTTTTGTCCCCATTTCCCAACAAGTTATAACATGAACTTCATTTCCTTCCGATGCTATTTTTTGAGCCAAGCCGTGAACAACTCTGGATATTCCTCCAACTATTCTAGGGGGATATTCCCACGACAGCATTAAAACCCGCATATTACTCTCCTCCAAGTATGAAACAAGAGGCTGTATGTATTGCTCTTGATTATCAGTGTAATTATTATATTCATAGTATACTCAATATCGCCTTTTTTATATTAATTTATTGCCCCAAACTCACTATATTTTTTTACTGGTAATATAAGCTAATTATAAAATTAATATTATTCGTCGTTTTTTGAAAAATTCCTCCTTTTGATAAATCAATGGAGCTTTTTAAGGCTCCTTGTCCAAGTTTTACAATTAAAATAACTTCCGCTTTTTAACAGGGCAGTTATTTAATGTATTACCTTTCAACCATAATTATAGCGGAAGTTATTTTTCATTCCCACTTTTTATATAATTTTTTTACATTCTTTTTGCACTTTCATAAGCCAATTCAGAACGTTCACATTCCTCATCGGTTAATGTAACCTGATAACACAGCGGGCTTCCCTTCATACGCTCTGAGGCATAACACAATCCGTTGGTTCTGATATCAAGAAACGGATGATCGATTTGTTCCGGGTCTCCCAATAGAATTATCTTCGTTCCTTTTCCTGCACGGGTTATTATGCCTTTAACCTGTTTAGGCGTGAGATTTTGAGCTTCGTCAATAATAATCCATTGCTTTACTATCGACCTTCCGCGTATAAAAGCTATCGCCTCAGTATTAATTATTTTCCTGTCAAAAAGTTCATCTACTTTATCTTTTAGCTCCTTTTCACTTTTGTATCTCTCATTTTCGTCATTGTCTATCAGTACCTCAAGATTATCTATTACAGGTCTTAAAAAAGGAGCAATTTTATCTTGCTCAGTGCCCGGCAAGAAACCGATGTCTTCATCTAGGCGAACATTAGGCCTGCACACCAATATTTTTCTATATAATTTACTTTGTTCAATCATTATTTTATGCAGTCCGACAGCTAAAGAGTAGAAAGTTTTTGCAGTACCTGCCGGTCCTTTTATAATTACAAGGGGTGCCTTATCAGCATCCATCATTAACGCTTCCTGCATGAATTTCTGTCCTGCATTCCTTGGTGTAACACCAAAGGGCCTTTCATGTATAAAGGTCAAGGGCACAATTTTTTTACCGTCAAACCTGCCTAATGCCGTTTGCTTTTCGTTTACCGAAGAGTGCAATATCAAAAATTGATTTACAACCAATTCGGGGCATTCTTGCTTTGAGAAATCGCAATTATAGCAGAATACATCCTCAACATCTAAAAAACCTTTATTGTAAAATTCGTTTATTTTTTGCTCTGTCGTATATACATCCAATCTTCCCTGATATTGTTCTCTATACTCCGGAACCTGTTCCGCAAAGAAATCTTGTGCAACTATCCCAATTACATTGGCCTTTATCCTTTCAAAAACATCCTTTGTTACAAGAAAAACATTTTCACCCTTTTCCATTAACCCTTTACATACCTTCAAAATCCTATTGTCATTGTTTAAATCCGACCAACTGGCAGGGAGTTGTACATTGTTGCAATTTAACTCTACCCTTAATTCTCCTCCGTTCTCAAGTAATACACCCTTACTCAAATCGCCTTTAGTTCTCAAATCGTCCAAAATTCTTGCCGCATGACGCGCATTAGCTCCCAATTCGGAATTGTCCTTTTTGAATTTGTCCAATTCCTCTAAAACAACCTCAGGAATTACTATCCTATTGTCACCAAAGGAATATAATGCGAAGGGAGTTTGCAGTAATACATTAGTGTCAAGAACGAATGTTTTTTTCAATAGTTATCGCTCCTATTCCTTAAAATTTGTTTGAAATTTGTGTCAATATAGAGCTTATCACTATAAAACAAATAAAGAATGGCAATGACCGAAGTCATAACTAAAATAAATATTTTTGATATTCTCTTACTAAAATTATACCATATATCATAAATAATTAAATCAATCTACTATAAAATATGTCAATTCACTCTCCTCTGATTCAATATTTTTTATTTTAGTTTATTCCGGAAAAATCTTTTATAACACTTATACAAATCTCTGTTAAGGAAAATAATAAAAGAAAATATGTAAACCAATTACGACGATTGAGATATACTCGCTGATATGAAATTTATAGAGATGCCATAAAGATTATAAAAAGTTAAGAATGATCAAAAAGTTAATAGACAAATTATTAAAGATAGTTGCCGCCTAAAGCTGCAGCTATCTTTAATTTCGTCATCATCAGTCAGTATCGATACTCTATCTAAAACAGATAAAGCACAATAAAAGAAACACCATAAACCGATAAATCAAAAACACTAGTAAAGCAAAATAATTGCCATCAATTCTAAAGGTTCATCGCCAGTATTTTCAACAGCATGGGAAGCTCCGTCTCCGGTAATGATAGCATCCCCTTCTTTAACCTCAGATAAGGTTCCATTGTCATTTACAGTTCCCTTACCTTTCATAACATAAAATATTTCCTCTTCATCGTCATGCTGATGAAGCCCTATAGAACAACCGGGATTTATTGTTATTTTGGCACAAAGTCTAGCTTTTCCTTTTAGTTCCTCCTGTTTAAATATGTGAAGTATTTCAACGGAACCTTTTCCGCCTCTCATTTGCTCTTTTATTTCTTTAACCATCTCATTAGCACGTTTAATCATATCTACACCTCTTCTAATAATATTTATCGAATTTGAACTTAAAGTTCTTAATGTAGAATACCTACACAAAGCTCAATATATACATAAACATTTTAATACATAAATATTGGGGAATCAACACATTTCCAGTCGGTGTATATACATTAATATCAAAGAGAAATATAAAAGGAACAATAGCTTTAATTTCTTATTCGATAAGTTTTTAACCTCTGTATAGTTGAACAAATAAGCAAAATAAAGTAGAATATTTAGTATAAATTTTAAACAAAAGAAATTAAGTAAGGGTGGGGATTAACATTTTAAACATTTCGCCAGCAATTGTTAATATTCATGTATTTGATGAAATTACAAAGCTCCGTGGGCGCGATCTTCTTTTTAATCCTTTTTTCAAAGCACCTCCCATGGTTTTATCCTTTGTTACATATACTACAGTTTTTAATGTGCCTAACGGTTTGGTAAACTTTAAATATAGATTAACCAATCCAATGAACGAACTTATGCATGAAACCAATATCAATGGTGTAGAAGTTACGGGAAATGCTTTTTCCAACGTAATTATTTGGAACAATGTCAACTTTACTATGGAAGGTGAGCATACCATAACTTTTTATCTTTCCACCGGATCGGGATTTGAGCCTACCGGCAGCACAATTATTATTGTTGACAATCAGATAAATAACAACAATAAGTAATTGAGTAATTATATTTGATTTTCTGTTACAATCAAAATTAACGGTAAAATGGCTATAAATCATTTTATATGATTCATAGCCATTTAATATGTTGGTTTACATTATGGTTTTAATACCACTTTGATACAGTTATCTATTTTTGCATCAAAAATCTCATAGCCATATTCACCCAGATCTAGCGGCAATGTGTGAGTAATTATATCGGTTGCGTCGATTTTTCCCCTCTTTATCAAATCCAGTATCGGTTCCACATAGGAATGAACAGGACACTGTCCCATTCTCAGCGTAATATTTCTCGCAAAGAAATCCCCCAAAGGGAACATATTGTACCGGCCGCCATATACACCAACTATTGATACCGTACCGCCCTTTCTGACAGCCTGAGTAGCAATTTCCAAGGCGGATTTCGACCCACCTTGCAGTTTCAATGCCGATTCTACCTTTTCAATTATGGTCATTTTTCCGTCCATTCCTACACAATCAATCACCACATCAGCCCCGCCATGGGTTATCTCTTTGATATACTCACCAGTGTTATCATAGTGTTCAAAATTTAAAACCTCGACCCCATTATGTCTTTTTGCATGATTCAGTCGATAATCAATATTATCTACAGCAATAATACGCTTTGCTCCCCGAAAGGCAGCCCATTTTATGGTCAGAAGTCCAACAGGGCCGCATCCTAGCACCACAACGGTATCATCTTTTTTCACTCCGCCGTTTTCAACTCCCCAAAAAGAGGTGGGTAATATATCGGTAAGAAACAATACCTGCTCATCCTTTAATTCTTCCGGAACAATTGTAGGCCCCACATTAGCATATGGCACTCTGAGATACTCAGCCTGCCCTCCGTCATAGCCTCCAAAAGTTTCACTATATCCGAAGATTCCTCCCACTTCACCATTGGGATTTGAGTTGTCACACTGACTCCATAAATCATGCTCGCAATACCAACAGTGTCCACAGGAAATCGGGAACGGAACGATAACCCTGTCCCCTTTCTTAACTTTGTACACATCCTTACCTACTTCTTCCACAATACCCATAGTTTCATGTCCGAGAATAAAACCTTTAGGCATATTTGGTACCATTCCATGAATTAGATGCAGGTCCGAACCGCAAATGGCCGTAGATGTGACTTTAATTATTATATCGTCATCATTTATTATCTTAGGGTCATCGACCTTTTTTACTTTAACGTCCTTTACTCCTTCATATACAATAGCTTTCATTACAGGCCTCCATATCAGTAAAAAATTCTCTTATCGATAAAATTATTTCTTCAATATATTTATTTCCCTAGAGAGCTCCGTTTTATTACTTATTAGAAAATTATAACCCAATGATTTTTTATCTTTATAACTTCATAAATTACAATGCAACCCATTCACCTTGTTAAACTTCCATACAAAAATATTGAACGTAGAATTCTTAATACAAAAAAGAATCTACGTTCAATATAATCTCTTGTAATGCAATATTTACTTCTTTCTTCATCAATAAAAGCTTTTGCTCAAATATTGCTGCTTACCTCTGTTCTAATTTCTCCTGTTTCAAGGGCTAATAAATAATCTCCCCATCTTGATGCCCAAGCACGCAAATCTGTTATATCAAGTGGAGTAGGAACCTTTGATTCGGTATGTTCGGCTATTTTTTGAGCAAGACTTTTATACACCTTTGCCTGTTGGGAATCGGGAGCCGCTTCAATAGTGGTTTTCCCTTGAAGCTCACTTTGGGTGACGGTAACCGATCTAGGTATATATTCAATAACTTGAGTATTGGTCTGCTTTACAAAATCATCAACTATTTCCTTTGCATAGGGTGCGTTAATTGAGTTGGCAATAACTCCTCCCAAAAGGGCACCACCGGAATTGGAATATTTTTTTATCCCCTTAAACAAATTATTGGCAGCATATATTGCCATAAAATCTGCTGAAGAAACAGTGAAAACATGTTCGGCAATTCCTTCTCGAATAGGAACTGCAAAGCCACCGCACACCACGTCACCGAGGACATCGTATATTACAAAATCCAGGTCCAGCTCTTCAAATACTCTTTGCTGCTTAAACAACTGCACAGCAGTAATAATACCCCTTCCGGCACAACCAACTCCCGGTGCCGGTCCGCCAGCTTCAACACAATATATTCCGTTAAACCCTTCATAGATTACTTCACTTGCCTTAACCACATTCTTATCCCTTAATGTATCCAGAACCGTAGGTATATATTTGCCACCTCTTAAAGTATTGGTTGAATCGCTTTTGGGGTCGCATCCAAACTGCATAACCTTGTATCCTGCCACTGAAAGAGCTGCACTTATATTGGAAGTTGTGGTGGATTTTCCAATCCCCCCTTTTCCATAAATAGCAATTTGTTTGACCTTTTTTGCCATATTCCATCTCTCCTTTTTGTAAAGATTAATTTTCATACCCTATCCATTGTTTACCGCATTTCTCCTTTTGGTTGCCAAGGCTTTGTAAAGTTTGTGCATATAAACAAAAAGACTAAGCCTTTTAACACCATGGGTGTTTTTAGCTTAGTCTCCAGTCTTTCTGGTCAACCAATATTAATATGAGTATTCCTATCGTTTTTATATATTTTAAATCAATTTAACCTCTATGTCAATACCTATAACAAAATTCTGTAAAAGAAAACGGAAACAACATCAAGAATTAGTTTAAGAAATGTTTTAATTAATAGATAGTTCAGACACATTTATTATATTTCCGGTCAAAGTACCCTTAACGGTGATTTTAAATCCGGTATTTTTGGTTAACTCATTTAACTTATCATAAGCAATTTGATGACCCTTTTCATCAAATATAAAAAACTTATAGCTTCCATCATCCTGTTCTACTGCAATGCCATATCCGCTGTCTACGCATTCATCCATCAAAAGGCATGCCCTGGTTTCTTTTTCCGGTTTCATTATTTCAAAGCAGTGTTTATCAATAAGATACCCTTCCCAGGTTTCAACTTTTACTTGGCTATTAATTTCTCTGTCGATTTCTTCCTTTGTATCCTCTTGATTTTTAGGTATGCTGTGATTTACTTTGTCAGATGGCTCAACTTTTTTGTCCACTATTTCATCCATCGCTTTTTCGCAATTTCCAAGCTGCCCCTTTTCCATACCGATGCACCCTTTACCAGGCTCATTCTCTTCTGTATTTAGAGCAGTATTTTCATTCGGATCAATACAATTTGAACCGAAGGAGTATCCACCTTCCAAATTGCTTATGCTGCAGTTTGACGCTTTTTCACTGTCTTTATTGGCTTTAGACAAAGTTATGTTTTCGGGTATTTGATTTAAGTCTGAAACCACATAAATACTGCTTTTTATCATCCCCATCCAGCATGTATAAACAATTTCTCCTTCCTTTTCAGCAGTAAATTCTATTAAATTTTCACCTACAGTCAATTTTTTGTTTATATTAAGCTTGGGGATAGTTATTGCATTGTTGCATTCGTTTAATGACTCCTTGTCTGCAGTAATTGTCCATTTCACCGGTATTCCTTTCTGCACAACAATTGGAGAATAACTTCCGGGTTCAAGCTTTGTAGTAACCCTTTGAAAATTCCCCTCAATTTTTGCAACACCCTCGCAAGTAACATTGCTTCCACCCATAAAATTTAAGTTTATGCCCGACAGTGCCAGTCCTCTACCTATCATGACAAACCCGAGAACCACTACCAAAGCGGCACTAAACTTTAGAATCCTGTTGGAATTTTTCTTGCTTATAAAGGAGTTTAACATGCCAAAAGCAAAAAGCGCCGGTACAGTTCCCACAGAGAAAACAAACATCGACAGAGCTCCAATTAAAACACTTCTCGTGCTCAACGCATACAGCTGAACAATCTGAAGGGGTCCGCAAGGCATCAAACCGGTCAGTATTCCCACAATAAAAGGCGTATAATTGTTTTGATTACCCAGCTTTTTAGCCGCAAAGGACGGAACGGGAATATTAAATTTCCTTAATACAGGAAATATTCCCAAAAGCTTTATCCCCATTATAATCATCAAAATACCTCCTACAATGGGAACAACGCCTTTCAACAATCCGTTAAAACTCAATACCTGTCCTAAGCCCCCTACAAGGCCGCCAATAAAAGTGTAGGAAACAACCCTCCCCAAATTATATAAAGCCGACGGAAGCATTAAACCTTTTATATCTTTTCTTTTATCCTGTAAATTTTCCGCTCTTCTTATTGTTTGGGACATTGTTATGCCGCCGCACATACCAATGCAATGAACTGATGTGAGTATTCCCAGTATGAATAGTAAGCCGTAGCTGGAATCTTCGCCAAGGGAGGGCAAATTTTTCAGCATAAAAAGGTCATATACCAAACCTATCAAGTCAATGGACATATGATGCTTTGAAACTTGGTAAACTGCAATAACGGCTATCACTCCAAACAGCACAGGCACACTTTTATTAAAAATACTTTTAATAGACTTTGAATTGTTATAAATAGCTTCCTTCGGCCGCATAAAAATCCCCCTTCCCGAAAAAATCCAAGTTTCTTCTGAGAAATTTTTAATAAAATCATTTTTCTATTAGCTCGGTAATTCTAATTGTCTCCCCACTAATTAAGCCTTTGGCTCTCAAAACTATGTTATTCTCTTTGGTTGTTGTCCTTAAAATTTCTTTTGCAATTTCCTGTCCTTTATCATCAAACTTATAGAATAAGTAGCTTCCATCTTCTTGTTTTACTGCCACTCCATATCCACTAGCCTCGCACTTCTTCATTCTAAGGCACTCCACCGAATCTTTTTCCGGTTCGCCAAAGGCAAAGCAGTGCTTATCTATAAGTACCCCGGTAAGTTCAGTTTCTGCAGCCGTTACAGGGATAAGATCTTTATCAATTTCGCCAATCTTGGCTTTGTACAGCAAAACTACTGCCTCTGCCCGTGTAATTCCTTTATAGGGCAAAATCCAGCCATCCGATGAGCTTTTTATGTAGCCTTGCCGTATTGCATTAAATAAATCCGTTTTTGCCCAATCAGGAACTTCATCGGCATCTTTATAGTTAAAATCCTCCTTTTTGAAACTTTCATTCCACTTTAATAAACTACCCAGTATTTTTGATACCTCAATTCTGCTGATAGCTTCATCAGGTCTTACGGTTCCGTCACCATAACCCGATATATATCCCGCATTTACAGCATTATATATTTCATCTTTATACCATAAACCCTTTGAAACATCTTTAAAAGCAACTTCTCCTTTGCTTTTTAAGTCAAATACACGGTTAATTAGAGCAAAAAACTCAGCTCTAGTTATTTCTCTATTCGGTTTAAAACTACCATCGGGATAGCCTAGGACATAGCCTTTTTCATAGAAAACCCTGATTTGGCTTTCGGCCCAATGCCCCAAATAGTCTTTAGATCCTGCATATACCTGCGTGTTAAATATTGCAGCAATAGATAATAACAAAAGTAATTTGCGCAAAGAATTTCTTTTCATTTTAACCCCTCCTAATATAAATGTTAGATAATTTCAAAAGTTCTCTATAGCTATCTTTTTCACACAAAAAGTAATTCACATTTTTTCACAGTGCAAAGGGATGCTTTTTCTTTTTAAAAACCTTTAAATTGGCAATGACCTCTGCGGTTTATGTGAATAGGATTATAAAATCATACTATCCGTTGCTGTTAAGCTTTTTCAGTAATTCTGCCATATTCTTTCCAAGGGTTCTGAAAGTGTTTATTCCCTCTTCATCCTTCCAGACATCCCCCGGTTGCAGAGCCAAGGTCATATTCCAATAGGTGCTTCCGGGTACAATCATCTCAGAAATTCCAAAGAAAAAGTTAATAGCTGCATAGGTAAAATTGCTGCCGGCTCTGCGAACAGCTACAACCGGAGCACCCACCTTGCCTTTAAAAAGACCTTCATTGCTCTTTGCAACATATCCGCACCGGTCAATTAAAGCTTTTATCTCAGTAGACACATTGCTAAAGTAGGTGGGTGACCCTATAATTATTCCGTCAGCTTCAATCATTTTTTCAATGAAGCTGTTCATTTCGTCATCCTTTATTGCACATCGCTTATCTTGGTTTTTCCAGCACATCATACACGCTCTGCAGCCGGAAAGTTTTTTACCTCCCACCTGTACCAATTCCGTTTCAATACCTTCCTTTTTAATCTCTTCAAGAACAATTCCAAGGCTTTGTGCTGTATTACCGTTTACCCTCGGGCTTCCATTGAAAGCAACTACTTTCATTAATCAACACCTCACTTCTTTTGAATAGGGCACAAATTCGGAACTCTTTTTAAATTTCAAACGCTTTAAATTAAGGGAATTAACAAGCACCGATATTGAACTTAAAGTCATTGCCACCGCTGCCACAATCGGGTTTAAGCGTCCTGCTGCAGCAATAGGTATTCCCAAAACGTTATAAATGAAGGCCCAGAACAGATTTTGTTTGATTTTCCGCATAGTACTCCTGGATAGTTTAACTGCATTACATATATTCATCAAATCCTCCGTAAGAAGTACAATATCTCCGGTTTCTATAGCTATATCGGTACCTGAGCCTATTGCAAAGCCCACATCGGCCGCTGCAAGGGCAGGAGAATCATTTATTCCGTCCCCCACCATACCTACTATTTTGCCCCTGCTCTTAATTTTCATAATTTCCTTTGCTTTATCTTCAGGCAAAACTTCGGCTATAATATTGTCTATTCCGGTCTTTAATCCAACAGCTTTGGCCGCCTTTGCATTGTCACCGGTTATCATAACCACCTCAATGCCCATTCTTTTCAGCTCTTCAATGGCTTCTAAAGCACTTTCCTTTAGGGTATCCGACAGGGCTAAAACCCCAATTAGTTCATTATCCACCGATACCATTACAGCCGTTTTTCCTTGGGCATAAACTTCGGACAAAATGCTTTCTGCCTCGGAATAATCAATATTATTTTCTTTTAAGAAGGACGGCGTTCCAATTAAAACATTTTTATTCCCTATCTTAGCCTGAACACCTTTGCCGGGTATGGCTTTAAAGCTGTCGGGATCCGGAATTTCCGAACCCATAATTTCTTTTCCTTTTTCATAGATAGCCACACCTAATGGATGTTCCGATTTCTTTTCAGCAATGGCAGCTAATATTAAAGCATCCCTTTCACTGTATGGTGCTGTGTTTTTTCCCAGAATAATTATATCGGAAATTTCAGGTTTACCTTTAGTAAGAGTTCCGGTTTTGTCAAAAACAATGGTGTCTATTTTATAGGCAGTCTCTAAGGTCTCACCTTTCTTTATGAGAATACCGTTCTGCGCTCCCTTTCCCATGCCTACCATTATGGCTGTGGGTGTTGCAAGCCCAAGGGCACAAGGACATGAAACTACCAATACCGATACGGCATAAATTATAGGTATGTTAATTACAAAGAGCACCCTCTGATAAACAATGAAATACCAATAAAGGAAAGTGGCAATGGAAGTTAATATGACAAAGGGTATAAAGAAACTGCATACTTTATCTGCTATCTTTTGAATAGGTGCTTTACTTCCCTGGGCCTCCTCAATAAATCTTATAATTCCCGCAAGTCTTGTCTCACTTCCTACTTTTGTGGCTTTAAATTTGAAGGTCCCGAATTTATTGATTGAAGCACCGGTTACAAAATCCCCTTCTTTCTTTTCCACCGGAAGACTTTCACCGGTAAGCATCGATTCATCAACTACAGAACCACCTTCTATTATTATTCCGTCTACAGGAATTTTTTCTCCCGGTCTTACAACAACTATGTCTCCCACTATTACTTCATCTATAGGCAAGTCAATTTCTGCATTATCCCTTATAACTCTTGCTGTTTTAGCCTTTAAATCCATAAGTGCTTCAATTGCTTTAGAAGTCCTTCCCTTTGCAAGGGATTCTAAATATTTACCCAGTAGAACAAGGGTTATTATAACGGAAGATGCCTCAAAGTATACACCTTGCAATTTGGAAACATAGGCATAATTCTGGAAGATTACTATGTAAACACTGTATAGGTATGCCGCTGTTGTCCCAAGGACAACCAAAACATCCATTGTCGCTTTTCCAGCTAAAATCGACCGATAAGCATTCTTGTAAAACCGGGCACCGATAAAAAGCTGTACCGGTGTTGCAGAAAGAAGCTGCAGTCTCCAGTCATGTAAGAACAAGGCTTTAAGTCTAAGCTCATATAAAGTCTTACTCCATCCTGTCTTTGGCCCCGGGTCTAAGATATCATGGCAAAAGCCTATGCCCTCGGAAAGCATGCATAATATCAATGGTGTACTGAATATTGCCGAAAGAATGAAAAGCCAAAGTAATTTTTTCCTTTCCCTTTCAGCCAGATCAACCTTTGATGCGGCATTGGCTTCACCGTTTAATTCCACTGCAAACCCTAGTTTCTCAATGGATTTCTTAATATCTTCAATGGATATACCGCTATTGTCATATTCAATAACCGCCTTTTCAGCCGCATAGTTCACAGTAGCTTTCAATATGCCTTTCTTCTTTGAAAGAGCCGATTCAATAGTTATGGAACACAACGTACAAGTCATTCCGTATATTTTTAAAGTTATAGTGTCATTCATAACAACACACCCTGTTTATATTGTGGCTGAAACCGATATTTCTTCTGCTATATTTGACTTATTTTCCTTTACAGCCACTTCTTTCTGAACGTTCTGAAGTATCTCCCATACCCTGTGGGTAATCCATGAAAAATTGGTTGAGTTTCTTATATCTCCAATCCTTCTCGGCCTTGGCAGGTCCACATCCACAATTTCTTTGATATATCCGGGATTTGCCGACATAATTGCCACTCTGTCCGCCAAGCCTACAGCCTCTTCAATACTGTGGGTAACAAATATTATGGTTTTATTGGTTTCTTCCCAGATACGCAAAAGCTCATCCTGCATTGTTTCCCTTGTCTGGGCATCTATAGCGGCAAAAGGTTCATCCATTAAAAGCACCTCCGGATCATAGGCAAGAGCCCTTGCTATGGCAACCCTCTGCCTCATTCCCCCCGACAGCTCGTAGGGGTATCTGTCCTCAAATCCTTCAAGACCTACAAGTTTTATAAATCTATCGCTTATCTCCCTGCGTTCTTTTTTCTTTACTCCTTTAATCTCCAGACCGAATTCCACGTTGTGCCTTACCGTCCTCCACGGGAAAAGGGCATAACCCTGAAGTACAATTCCCCGATCCAAAGCCGGACCGGTTATGATTTTATTGTCAATATATATTTCTCCCGAGCTGGGCTTGGAAAGGCCGGCAATTATGTCCAGCAATGTGGACTTTCCGCAGCCGCTAGGGCCTACAATGGTTAGAAACTCGCCGGCTTTAATATTTAAATTTACATCCTTGATTGCTATAAACTCCTTCTTATTGCTGTTATTTCTTTTAATGCTGAAAACTTTATTTATATTTTTTATAACAATTTTATCGGTACCCGCTTCGGTAGATTTTTTATCTAAACCTTTTGACATATCCCAATCCCTCCTGTCGAATTTGAAATAAATTTTGTTATCTTACTTCAAACTGGTGTGTAATTAAGTCGGATATTTTAATCTGCCCTTCTTTAAGTTTTCCATTTATAACCAAATCCTCTATCCAAGGCTTAACCTGTTCTTCATCTATAACTGTGGAAGTTGCATACCAATGACTGGCATTTCCATTGGATCCTATAAAATCTGCAGTAATTTTTGCAGCCTCATCGGGATTGTTGTTTGCCCACACTTGTGCTTTCTGCATCGCCCTCGCAAATCTATGTACTATATCCGGCTTTTCCTTGATAAACTTTTCGGTAAAGTAGTACAAATAAAGCCCGGCTGCTTCTCCCAATCCTGCGTCGGATGAATCGCCTATTAGCGTAAGTCCTGATTCTTCCGCCAGTTTATAAAAGGGAGGGTGTACGCATGCCACATCAAGATTTCCTTGCTGCAGTGCCTGAAGGGCGGCCTGGTCGGTATCAAAATTTATAAAGTTCAGTCTATCCCTTCCTATTTCGTATTTATCGAAAATTTTACTGGCTATGAAGGTTACGCAGCTGGGTGCCAATCCATTATGATTGATTTTCTGCCCACTTTTGTAATTTTTTAAATCTTCCCAGGACTTAATTCCCGAGTCGGCTCTGACAAACCACCTCATATGCCTGAACTTCGGATCCACCTCCGGACCGGGTTCTATTATTGCACGCCCTATTGCTTTTATAGGTGCCCCGCCGGCTACATAGGTTGCAAGAGAATTAGGATGTGTTTCCGCAAAATCGTTGTTTCCGTTTAATACCGACGGTAATATCTCAGTAGTCTTTAATTCCCCTGTAAACACCAGTTTCAAGCCCTCTTCTCTAAAAAACCCCTTTACATCAGCCACCAGAATAGGTGTTGAGGTGCAGTTTTTTCTTGTATAGGTTCTAATGGGTATAAGGCCTTTATCATCCTCCGATGAATTTCCTGCCGATACAGCACCATCATCCTTTATCGAGTACAATTCCGACGGCGAACCCACCTTTGTTCTGCCCAAATAGGCTCCAATACCTATGGAAACTGACAATACCAACGCCAGTACAGCAATTACAGCGAACTTTATTTTGCTTTGAATATTCATATCAAACCTCACCTTCTTCTATTTGTTTTTAATTGTGTTGAAAGGACGTTTCTTTCCAAACCAAAAAGTGTTTTTCCAGTCTTGTAAATAACAGGTTTATTATTACAGAAAGGACAGTAATAAAAAGTATGATGCCATACATTAACGGCACGTGGTAGGACTGACTGCAGGAAAGATAGTACCAGCCCAAACCTTGGCTAGAGCCCGCCATCTCCGAAGCTACAATCATGAAGAAAGAAACCTGGGCAGCTATTTTTACTCCGGTAAATATTCCCGGAACAGCAGCCGGAAGGATAACCTTGAAAAACAATACTTTTTTATTGGCTCCCATGGACCTTGCGGCTTTAATCATGTTAGGCTCTATACTTCTAGTCCCGGCAATGGTGTTAAACAGTAAAGGCCACTGGGCAACCCAAAAAATTATTGCAATCTTTTCTAAATTACCGATTCCGAACAGAATCATAAAAACCGGAAATAAAGCGAAAGGATTAAGTTTTTCAAGCATTCTTAAAAAGGGTAGTAATGCTTTTTCAAAGGTTTTAAAGAAAGTACCTAACAAAAATCCCATCGGAATGGATATGACAGCTGCCAGCAAAAATCCCCACAGTGCCCTAAATAAGCTTATTCTCATATGATATATAAGCTCCCCTGACTTAACCGAAGTGGCTAGTGCAGCAATAACTTTCGTTGGCGGCGGAATAACCGAACTTGGAAGCAAACCATAGGTGGAAGCCACTTCCCACAGCAAGAAGAATAATATAATGGCTATACTTCCATAAAGAACACTATTAACTTTTTTGAAAAAATTTATTATTGGAACCATATTAAACTTTTTCAGAGTTTCCCCATTTTCCCTTGCCAATTTGGTATAACTATATTGCTTTATCATGGCCTGCCTCCTTCCATGTAATGATGTTCTCTTCAAGCCATTGAATGGTGTAATTTACTGCAAGCCCTATTACTGCTATTAATATTACTGCCAGATAAATCCTAGGAATAAAGCCCATGCTTTGTGAGTTGTGTATAAGCCAGCCTAGCCCCGAGTCTGCCCCAAGAGTTTCTGTACCTATCAGCATCATGAAACTCATGGTCATCCCCGTCTTCATCCCGGTAAATATTGAAGATAAAGCTCCCGGAATAATAACTTTAAAAAATATGGTTATGTTATTTGCTCCCATTGACCTTGCGCTTTTTATAAGAAGCGGGTCAACACTTTGCACTCCTGCAACAGTAGTAAACATGACAGGCCAGAAAGCTGACCAGAATATAACAGTGTATATTCCTTTTTCACCGATTCCGAATACAACTACAAAGACCGGAAACAAAATAAAGGGTGGTATTTGAGACAGGAATTTAAGAAGAGATTTTAAAAATTTTTCCAACTTAGGAAATGCACCTCCCAGCACGAATCCCACCGGCAGAGCAATAAGTGATGCAGCAGTAAAACCTATAAATATTCTTTTTAAACTTACTGAAGCTTCAATAAATAATTGGAAAAAAGTCAGCTTCTTTGCTTCAGCCACTATTCTTGAAAAAGGGGGTACAAAGTTCGGATCGGCCCAACCAATTTTGGGTGCTATTTCCCAAAGTATGAAAAATGCAATAATTATATATAAACTTATAAACCTATCGTTTATTTTCAAAAGCAATTTTCTCATAATACCACCTCAGCTAAAATCCTTTTAATTTTATAAAGCTGCACTTTCATCAATGTAGGTAAAGGGATTCTGTTCATACCATTCATCTCTGTAAGGAAGTTTTGAGTTTCCGACAAAATTGCGATTAAACATTGGATTTCTTAATACTCGGGCAATCTTTCTTACTATTTCATAAGCCCCTTGGTATCCCATATAGATTGATGACTGTCCGAATAGCGGATAGATGGGGAATCCTTGTTTTGCAGTATAACCGTTCGTACCGATGTGACCTATGTACAAATCCGGCTTAAGCCTGTTTAATAGATTAGCCTGTTCAAAGGGCTGCCCCGTTGCCACATTAAATACAATATTTTCGCTATTTTCAATCATATCCAGCAAAGGCTCTGCAAAGCGATCATAATGGTATCCTTTAAGTCCTATAACTTCCATGCCCATACTCTGCAACAGTTCCGCGGTGGAAAGTATCCTGATTTCACCGCCGCCTAAGAATACTCTCTTTCCCTTAAGCTGTTCTTTAAACGGCTCCAATGCCTCATTTAACTCTTTTGTTTCAACCTCAATAAGTTTATTGGCCTTTTCTTCCAAGCCGAAAAACGTTGCTATATCCATAATCCACTGATTTGTATTTTTTATTCCTATGGGTATGGACCTTAGCACAAAGGGAATACCATACTTTTCTTTGATATGCTCAACAAAATAATCATCGTGGGTTGCGCAAATGCTTACATTGAGGGCTGCCTCGCCAACATAGGCAAAGTCATCGGGGGAAGCATAGCAGGGATAAATCCGTACTTCCAACCCCAAAGCCTTTACTAATCGTACAAGCTCCTCCTCATCCTGACGGCTCATGGAAGAAACATTTAAAATATTTACCGTTCTGCTCTTCCGGTATTTTTCCTTTATCACTTCCAGTTCATCTTCATAAACCACTTTTTCCTCTTCTTCCGGCCTATCAACCAAGTTTCGTAAAATCCCATGGTATACCGAGTCGTAGGCACTGGCCATAATTTTGGTCTTAAAACCTTCGCAGTGCACCGGAACAATCTTTGCATTCACTTGTTTTTGCAAATCCTCAAGAATGCTGTCAATATCATCTCCTATAATTGCCGGAACGCAGCTGTTTACTACAATGATTGCCTCCGGTCTAAACTCACTCTCAGCATATAGCACAGCTTGCCTTAATTTCTCTTCTCCCCCGCTTACCACATCATTATCATCAAGATTGGTATTGAGCCATATAACTCCTTTTGCATTGGGGTCCCTTAGCTTCTGAAAGCCCTTGTTCACACCTGCCATGGATAAACTTCCTCCACCGCAGCCTATAGGACCATGTACTATTATTACTGCATTCCTTATGGTATTTAAAATTGCAAGACTCAAGTTCAATTGGCATCCTTGAGTTTGGGCAAAGGTTCTTTTAACACCGTTTAAGCAGCCGTTTCTGCCCTTTCTGGCAAGTTCGCAGCAAGACCCTCCAAAGGCGTTGCAAGCCTTTAATCGGTCTTCTCTTACCGGCGGCACTTTTTCGTTGATATAATTCATATTATCCCCTCCTATCGGTTTGCCACCAATGTACTGAAAATATCCTCCGTAAGCCTAATAGCACCGTCATAAGCTGCATAACCCCTATCCATTACAACTCTGTTGGATATCGGATAGGTCACACTTAAATGAGGTACCTTCAGTTCATCGGCCAAATCTTTTTCAAAACTGCTTCCTAAAATAAAGGCAGGACTGAAGGAATTATAGTATCTACTTCCGTTATTACTGGGCCATACATCTCGGAAATGTCTTTTGACGCTTGAAGTGTCGGTATCGAAAACTACTTTCGGCTTTAGGCCCGATTCAAAATTAGAAAACCTTTCCCTTACAATTTCTTTTTGCTCATCGGTTAAAATATCCGTTATAACCACAAGCTCGGGAATCCAGCCAAGATCATCACTTAAGAATCTTGCCAGCGCCTGGGCATAGGATGAATCTCCCACTATTATGGCATATCTCTGCAAATCCAGGTCGTTATAAACATCAGCAATCCTTTCTATGTAGCTGAAATATCTGGTCTGGTGCTTTTTTATCACCTTGTCTGCAAAGGCTCTTTCAATGCCCAATCGCTCGGCTATTTTTGCTATAAATTCCTTTGTTCCATGGGGACCTATCGGGAAGGGTACTGATATGTAAGGTACTCCGTGCACTTCTTCAAAAACCTTGGCCGGTTCAATCCCCGCTGTGTCCGATACCACCACATTCAAAACGGCACTGCCGGCGTTTTTCAAATTATCCAAGGTTTCATCCTCTCCAAAAAAGGTGTTTACTTCATATCCAAGGTCCTCTATAAGCTGTTTGAGATTTTTTAAATTACCTTTCCAGAAAACATCCTGCACCGGAACTATACCCCACAGATTTATCAACTTTTCATTTTTAACCTCTGTCTTTACTGTAAACTCCCTAAACAATGTACTTAATACAATATCGTATCCTTTAAAATAATTTCCGTGAAATCCTCCGGTATCGGCAGCCAAAAGAGTGACATCCCTGTCTTTAAACCTTTTTGCTACACTTTCAACATCATCCCCAATCATCTCCACCATGCATCCCGATACAATGAAATACAGATCTCCATCCATTATTTTTATGGTGTTTTCAACTTGTTCAAAAAGCCTTTCTTCTCCCCCAAAGACAATTTCTTGTTCAAACACGTTAGAGCTGGAAAGAGCTTGCCCGGCACAATATCCGCTTCCCAAATACCCTGAAGCGTAATTTAAAGCATTGGAAATATTTCCGCCGCACCCTGCCGCTGCGTGTAAAATAGGAATGGTTCTATGAAGATTTTTTAAGGTTCCTATTGCTCCCCCAAGAGCGCATACATACCTTGGTCGATCTATAAATTTACTCATATTTTCGCCTCCTTACCAATATTGCAGATATCTCTCCCACCATTAATTGAAATTTTCCGGATTCAAAGGATACTGCCCATACTTTCTTGCCGAATCCCTGAGGGCATGGATATTTTCCGGCGGTGTGGGTATGGGAAGCCCGCAGCCCAATGCAAGAATGTATCCCTTTGGATTGTCATAAGCTTTCTTGAGGCACTCTTTCACATTTTCCTCCACATCCTTCGGCTTCCCAAGGTACATTGTTTCGGTAGGCCTTATATTTCCCACAAGTACCACTCTATCCCCCACAGCATGTTTAGCTTCCTCCAAATCCACTTTATCGTCTATGCTTAAAAGACCTGCACCGGTATCAGCCATGTAATCCCATATATTCTTTGAATTCCCACAAATATGCAGCGACGGTGCCGGTTTGCCAAGGGCTTTTATTTCATCCACCAACTCCTTAAGGTAAGGAAAGGCAAACTCTTTAAATTGCTTTCTGCTTATCAGGCTTCCCGATGCACTAGGCTCTCCAATGCTGATATTTACATCAAGCTTTGCCGCTTCCCTTACAAAGGCAATGGTAGTATCGGTGGCAAGACGTAATAGTCTGTGGGCAAACTCCGGATTTCTGTAGAGGTCTTTCATAAATTTTTCAGTACCCCTTAAATTACCGGCTGTGCTAAAAGGACCGGGCACACTGACCGATACCGGTATTTCATTTCCCAATGCCTCAACCAGCCTTTCGGCTGCCTGAAGAATAATGGAAAATCTTCCTCCGGTTCTTGGATTAGGAACGCTCAACCGGTCAAGATCTTCATATTCCTTCACCACATAATCGGAAACAAAGGGTGCTCCATTATGAGGGAATTCCAATTTGCTTCCGATAGCTTCGGCAATTCCTCCTAAACCCGGCCCCACTGCCGCCCCTTCCGTTTCATAAATTTTGTATGCGGCAATCTGAGCTTCCACAGCCTTTTCCACCGACAAGTGCAAATCCGAAACTTTCGCCCCTATCAGTCGGGCTGCATGATCCCCCATAAACAAATTGCACGGAATCCTGTCATAGGGCTTACCTTCAGCAAAAGCCTTCATTCTTTCCTTAGCAGTCATTTGGTCTTTTTTTATTTCAACAATACTCATTTTTCATTCCACCTTACCGGATTATATTGATATGTATTCCTATCTGATTAGTCAACTTTACTTTACAAACTAAAACTTTCATCAAAATCTTCCGGGCACCAAATTCTCATGATTCCCCTTCTTTCATTTTCTTAGGAGAAAAAAAGACTGAAGTTGAAAAATAACGAGAAAAGGCCATAACTCATCTAAGTTATGGCCTCTAGTTTATCTAGTCAGCTACATAATCAAAACTTTTCCTATCGGATTAATATAATTTTAATACATATTTATCCAGCTGTCAATAATAAATTGGAATTTAATAATCTTTTTACAAGCCTCACCGCTTCAGCAGCGTTTACCGAATATCCGTCGGCTCCTATCTTATCGGCAAAGCTTTGTGATATAGGTCCTCCCCCTACTATTACTTTGAATTTATCCCTTATATTTTCCCTATTTAATATATTAATAACATCGGACATTCTGTCCATGGTAGTGGTCATTAATGTGGATAATGCGATAACCTCTGCATTGTTTTTAACCGCTGCCTCCACAAATTTCTGAGGCGGAACATCCCTGCCCAAGTCAATAATCTCGTATCCTGCCGATTCAAGCATGATTTTGACCAGGTTCTTTCCTATATCATGGGTATCTCCTTCCACCACACCTATTACAATCTTTCTTTTTTCTTCTTGTTCCTGCGATTTAATATGGGGTTTTAAGACATTGATACCTGCATACATAGCGTCAGAGCACATTAAAAGTTCCGGTATGAAATACTCTTCTTCCTCAAAAAGTTTTCCCGCCCGTTCCATACCATCGGCAAGTCCTTTGTCTATAGCTTCATAAGCATCAACGCCATCTGCAACTGCCTTTTCCGAAAGTTCCACCGTTCTTTCCTCATCCATTTCCACTACTGCATTCGACAGCTTTTGATACAATTCAAGTTTCTTTTCCTCCATAGTCCCCCTCCTTCAATTTAACCCTTATCCCTCAGTCATTATTTATTTATCTTGAAACAATGGTGTGGAAAGGTATCTTTCCCCGGTATCGGGCAGGAGCACAACAATAGTCTTTCCTTTGTTTTCCGGTCTCTTTGCAATCTGGGTTGCGGCAAAGGCAGCAGCACCGGATGAAATACCAACTAAAAGCCCTTCAGTAGCAGCAAGCTTTCTTGAGGTTTCAAAGGCCTCCTCATTTTTTACTTTGAAAATCTCATCCACAACTTCCCGGTTAAAATTATCCGGAACAAAGCCAGCTCCAATACCTTGAATTTTATGCGGACCTTTGGCACCTCCCGACAGGACTGGAGAATCGAAAGGTTCTACAGCTACAATACTTACCTCCGGTTTCCTCTTCTTCAAAACCTCTCCTACACCGGATATGGTTCCTCCCGTTCCTACTCCGGCAACAAATATATCCACCTCACCATCGGTATCTCTCCAAATCTCTTCGGCCGTAGTTACTCTATGTATCTCAGGATTTGCAGGATTTTTAAACTGTTGTGGAATAAAGGATTTAGGTACCTGGGCTGCCAATTCTTCCGCCTTTCTGATTGCTCCTCCCATTCCTTCCGCACCGGGTGTAAGTACAAGCTCTGCTCCTAGTGCCTTTAGCAAATTCCGCCTTTCTATACTCATTGTATCCGGCATCGTAAGTATCAGTTTATATCCTTTTGCAGCTGCAACAAAGGCTAGTGCAATACCAGTATTGCCGCTTGTCGGCTCTATGATAACCGTATCTTTATCTATCAATCCTTTCTCTTCTGCATCCTTAATCATTGCATATCCGATCCTGTCCTTTACGCTGGATGCCGGATTAAAGTATTCCAATTTAGCAATCAATCTTGCATCCAAGCTGTTTAATTGGTTATAATTCGCAAGCTCCAACAACGGTGTATTCCCAATCAGATCTGTTAAATTTTTTGCTATCTTTGACATACACTACCTCCATAAAATGATTTATTAATCTAATTTAGGCCGCCTAAAAACAATCATCCGGTATTTTTTGCCGAAATATTTGTGATGAAACTTCTATGGACGAAATTTTTCAAAGCGGCAATCGACCCTTTTTAAATCACTTTATTATATTTACATTGCCTTCCTTTCTCGGTGCCGGTTCCGGTTTTTCTCCCGCAATATAACCGAACGCTCCCGAGCCTATGGGAATGTAACCTTCAGGGATACCCAATTCCTTAAGTAATTCTTTTCCCTCGTCATTAGCATAAAGCTGATTAACGGCATGGATCCAGCAGGAGCCTATTCCCAGACCTTCAGCAGCCAGCAAGGCATTTCCTAAGGCCAAAGCCCCGTCGGCAATAGGTGCAACGGATTTTTCATCCACTGAAACAATAATATATGTAGGTGCATTATAAAAAGCGCTGAAATTCTCTGCCTTTGCTCTTTCCTCAAGCCTTGGAATGCCTGATTTTTCAAAAATCTTCTTTGTCAAAGTATCTATCCTGTTTAAAATTTCTTTATTCTGTATTACAGTAAAATGCCATGGCTGCTGTCCCATTGCACTGGGAGCAAATTTCGCCGCTTTAAGTATTATTTCCAGTTCACTATCCTTAATCTGCTCATCTTTAAAACTCCTGATACTTCTTCTCTCAAATAGTATTTTCAACGACTCTTCCTTGCACATACCAAAATACCTCCTAAAGTTTATTATTTTTTAATCACTTGCAAGCACCTGAGCAGCCCTGTTGGTCTGAAGAACAGTATCTCACGGAAGACTGCGCAAGATTTTTTATCAGCCTGGCTTTTCTGCCATAGGTCTGTAAAGCTTTATCAATGCTCCCGCTTAAAGCAAAGGCTTTAATACCGCTTCTATTCAAAATATCTTCGGCATATCTTCCAATTCGCTCCGATAACACCGTCTCAACATCCGTTAGCAGTTCTGCTTTGGATCTTACCGATTCATGCACATCAGCATTATTAATTTGATCGGTCTTTCTTATTTCAATAAGGTTGTAACTTCCATCTTCAAATACTTGATATATCCAAAAATCTTTGGTATTCCCAAAATGTTGATTAACGCTTATGCCATCGGAAGTTGAAACTGCAACTTTGCTGTAGCCTTTGGATTTATCTTGGGAAAATTCCTTTGGATTTATAATCTTTTCGCTAGCTTTTCGATAAGCCTTCACATATGCTGCTATGCCTTTGCAAATCTCTTCGTCAATAAAACCATAGGCCTGAATTACTAATTTCCCTTGCTCTTCTAAAATCTTCTGTGGAAAGTGTCCTATTCTCTGAGCAATAACAACATGGCAGTCTTTTACCGCTTCAATAATGCCGTTAAGATTTTCTTCCTCATCTCCGCAATTTTCCGGTCCCGAGCAAAAACTTTTCACCATCCTGTTTTCGATAAATTCTACTCTGGCGTCTTGATATTTGTAAACAGCAAATTGGGAAGCATGCCCAAAGTGCTTATTTACCAGCTTATTATCGCTTGTAGCAATAGCAACCAAAATGCTGTCTTCTTCGATTTTTTGAAGTGGTTCTCTGCCGATATTTAAAGCAGATTTCCTGAATTCTGCAGAACGGTCGTTTCCTAAAGTACCTATGGCATCAGCTCGGCATTGCTGGCAGTGATACATTTGCTTTAAATATTTGCTGCACTTCTTTCTCAAGTCATTCAATTCCTTCTGCGTGGCAAGAGGCATATGTTCAAAGGCACTGCCCGGTGCAGGTATAAGCTGCATTATATTACCTATAAAAACATTGTAGCCGGTTAGTTCTTTTACAAGCTCTTCAATATGATGGTCATTTACACCTTTTATTAGTACAGTATTAACTTTAGAAACAATTCCTAAACCCGAAAGTTTTTTAAGTCCTTCCAATTGATTGTTTAAAAGTATTTCTGAAGCTTTTTCCCCTGTATATCTGACTCCATCATAATTTACTTCCTTATATATATTTGCTCCTATTTTCGGATCAATTGTATTGATGGTAACAGTTACATGAGTCACACCAAGGGCTGCAAGCTCCTCAGCATAATGGGGCAGGTACAATCCATTGGTGGAAAGGCAGAATGTAATTTCCGGATCTGCTTCTCTAATAAGCCGGAAAGTCTCTTTAGTTGCTTCAAAATTAGCCAGTGCATCACCCGGTCCGGCAATACCAATAACTTTTAGATTATTTAGCTTCTCTCTTACTTTAAGGAATTTTTCCAGTGCTTCTTCCGGCTTTAAAATCTCACTGGTAACCCCCGGGCGGCTCTCATTTACGCAGTCATATTTTCTGTTGCAATAGTTGCAAGATATATTACAAGCCGGTGCAACCGGCAAATGCATTCTCGCATATTGGCACCCTCCGCTATAGCAGGGATGGCTTTCGGTTTTCTTTTCAATCTCGGACGTGAAATTCAATACATGTTTATCCATAGCAACAGCTCCTTATAAAACTCCGCAGAACCTCTACCCTTATGCTTTTCCCTTTTTCTTCAAAAGAGTTAAAACAAAAAGGCCAGATTCACAGCCCCTTAATCAGGGATGTCAATCCGGCCTCCAGTATTTCTGGTCAGTCGAAGTTTTAGTATTGTATACTATTCATATTTGAATTGTCATATTTATTTTACTACCTTAAATTGTAATTGTCAATATCTTTTTTAATTTTTCCTATATGTTTAATAAGGATTAATATTGACAAATTACATTTTTTGTATTAACATTATAACATAGTATTCCGATAAAATTACTTTGGTATGGACTAATCAGCGAAAGGAGTTTTATATATGCAAAAATCCATTGAAATAAAAAGCCGCAACTTAACTTTAAGGGGTACACTACACACTCCTGATCGACTAAACGGTAAATTTCCGCTCATAATAATCTATCATGGATTCGGTGGAAACAAAATGGGTCCCCATTTTATGTTTGTCAAATTTTCAAGACTTCTGGCTGAGCACGGGTTTGCCAGTATTCGATTTGACTTTGCCGGAAGCGGCGAAAGTGACGGGGAATTTATCAATATGACTTTATCCGGCGAACTGGAAGATGCACAAAACATACTGGATTATGCCAAAAGCTTAAAGTTTGTAGATAAAGAAAATATCGGAGTAGTTGGATTCAGTATGGGCGGTGCCGTTGCCAGTATGCTGGCCGGAATGAACAGTAAGGATATTAAAGCATTGTGCCTTTGGGCCCCGGCAGGCAACATGCCTGAAATTGTGGTTAACGATTTTATCGCAGAAGGATATCCTCAATTTCTTGAAAGAGGCTACCATGAATTTGAAGGTTTGCCCATCGGAAAGGCCTTTGTGGATGACTTAAAGAAAATTGACATATATAATACTGCTTCTGAGTATGACGGTAATGTACTTCTACTGCATGGAGATAAAGATGAGGTGGTAGATTTTAGTGCTTCAGAGAAATATCTTGAATACTATAACCAAAAGGCTAAGCTTATAGCTATAAAAGGAGCCGATCATCTTTTCAGTAAAGACCATTGGGTTAAGCAGTTGTTCAGCCATACAATAAACTTCTTTTCATTCGAGCTTAGCAGTTACTCTGAAAATTACACGGCTATATAGCCACTACGGGATGTGATACAATGAATGTAACTATTTTCGGCGGTGACAATATTGAAAGAATTAATTGCAGCCTATGTGAAAGAGGCTATTGTGTAATCAAGCATGTAAGCGGACGAAAAAACAATCACAAAGGCGTGGAAATTCCAAAGAATTCCGATGTAGTGATTGTATTTACCGATTATATAAATCATTGCCTGTGCAGCAAAATAAAAAAGGAGGCTCAAAAGCTAGGTGTCAAAACCATATTTTCCAAAAGGTCCTGGGCATGCCTCCAACAATTGATATCTTAATTTGGAAAGAGGCTAATCTTTAAACAATTAGCCTCCCTCGCATGTAATTAATCATAACGTTCCATTTTTAATTTTACTAAATTAGAATCCCGGTCTTTTCCCAAGTAATACCTGATTCATTATTGCATAGTCAATTGAATTAACCTCTCCATTATTGTCCACATCAGCTGCTTCCATCTGTTCTTCTATCATAATTTCTGAAAAAGCTAAATTTCAATTGATATTCGAAGTCTTTATAATTTTATCGCTTTACAATTTTTTATGTAAGTAATGTATTTTTATATAAATAATAAGATTCTTTTATTCATTTATTGAATATTTAATTATTCTCACTTTTTTAGTATCGGATTGCATCTGATATATGTTTCCCTTTGCATCAACCTTATACATATGATTAGTTCGATATATGCCTCCATATTCTTTCCGCTTGTCCAGCTTGACAGAGCTTATCTCTCCTTTACCTGGATTGATAATATCAACCCATGTTTCTTCTCCTTTATACGCTTCAACCGAATCTTCCAAATCAGGTGCTATTGACCTAATCATATACATATTATCCTTTTCATCGCACCCTATAATATCAAGCATTGTATAGAAATATTCGTCAGGGAGATGAGGATAATAAATCAATTCTTGTTTTTGATTTAAATTAACTGCATTTATTGATACTTTATATTGGAAATCCAAAGGACTTTCTTCCATTTCAGAAAAGTTAATTTTATTACCTTTTAAATCTTCATATTCATACATGCTAAAATCAAAATTATTCTGTTCAACTGTTTTTAAGAGTTTTCCCTCTGAATCAAATTTCTGTACTCTCAGATTACCATCAGGTAACCCGCTGAAATCAAGAACACTGGCATTACCATTCCATGAAACGACAGCTTCATGAGGCTCATTCAAATCATTTACAATATCCTCAAATGAACTTTCATTGAAGTTTTTCTTATAAAGTTTCTTTTCACCGATGATAAATATATTACCTACGGAATCCACACCAAAATCTCTTAGAATATCATTTTTATTAAATTCTATTTTTTCTAAATATTCACTTTCCTTTGAATATACTTTAATTGCATTATTTATAGGATCGGCAATATATATATTCCCATTTTTGTCAATATCCATAGCCTGAGGTATATCAAATACTTCTCCTACATCAGTATTACGCTTTTCAATGCCTAAATTGTGTTCCTCTTTTCCATAACTCAATTCAAGTATAACTTCTTTTTTGTAGTCAGAACTTATGTCATTACCCCTATTTAGTACTTTCAAATTTTTATCTTTATAATTCTCCGTCTCCGGAATAGGATTTTTATTTTCTGAATTTATAATTTCATCAGAATTCTTAAAATTCAATATAGCATCCAAACCTTTTACACTGGCAAAAACACAAGTTATCAGAAATATTATAGTTACGCAAGAAAAAGTTAATTTTTTATTCATACATTAACCCCCATAATTTTTGACAAAAGCAATTGCAATTTAAAGGAGCAAGGCTAAAGACTTTGTCTTATCTGACAGCAACCTTTGCCCCTCCTCCGCATTTGTTCAAATAAATAACCAAGAAGAATTTAAAGACAACATTGAGGATTTACCACCTAAACAATAATTATTTCTACTATAGTTATTGCGTTTAATATTGTAATTTAGAAAATGTTGTTATTCTAAAGAATCAATAACCTTTAGTAAGGTATCAATTCCAACCTGTTCCCCCGAAACATTGTAATAGATTCCATCCTTCAAAAACATGATCTGTATATTAAAAACACCTTCGCCCAGATCATATACCCATGCCTTTGTTCCATCTTTAAGCTGTATATAATATGTATGTTCTAACATATGTTCCGGTAGTGAAAATTCTCCCTCCTATTTCTTTTGAATTATCTGAATACTCTTTTTTCCGTCTTTATCTTTAAATTGCTTGGCATATATCTTATCAAATTTTCCGTTTAACCCATTTTCCAAAAGACTGCTGTCAGTTTCCTCAAATCCTTCAGGAATAAATTTAGGCTCTTTCAACTTAAAATCTGCCTCTTCTTTTATTTCTTCTTTGTCTTTAATTACTTTTTCCTCATACTTAGCGTCATCCTTAACCAGATTAATATTCTGATTATCCCGTTCCTCAATTTCAAGCTTATTATTGTTATAAGCACCAGTAGCCTGTATTATCATAGTACTTATAGCTACTGCTGCTACAAGACCAAATGTAATAGCTATAACCGCTTTTTTATTACTCATAAAGACTCCTCCTTAATATTAACATATTTACACCCTAATATTAACATTTTTATATAACTCACACTAATTTAGACGTTTATTGTATATTTTTGTTCCTTAATTACGTATGCTCAATATTCTTTTCCTACTAGAATGTGCTAGTGATTATCACCAATAAGATCCAATTAACCCTTGATGCGTAAAAAAATAGCAATCACCACAAAGATGATTGCCTTAATTTTATGTAGTACCTAATGATTTAAGATAGTAATAGGCCAGAATTACTTTCACATCAAGAATCTCACCACTTTGAATTTTTTCACCGATTTCCTCAAGACCTACCCACTTAGCTTCATATACATCTTCATCATGTATAACATTACTGATAAGCCGCTCTTTCACAGTCCTAATCAAATATACTTTCATAAGACTGTTGCTAAAACCCATCATGGGCTTATACGAAAATACATGTTCTATTTTTCCGTTAGAAAAACTTATCCCTGTCTCCTCCTTTAGTTCTCTTAAAAGGCACTCTATTGCAGATTCTTCTTTGTTATCAAGAGTTCCTGCAGGTATTTCAAGAGTTGTTTCCATAAGGGCGGGTCTGAATTGCTTTACCAGAAGAATTTCATTTTTCTCGTTGACTATTATTGCACTTACTGCATCATAATCTTTAAGAATGTCATAGACCTTTCCATTTACTGTCCTTTGGACAACCTTCAGCCAACCATCATATACAATCCTGTCATCCATAGTCACTCCTCGCTTCATGAAAGTCAAAATAGCCGTTTTGTAAAGGTAATTCTTTCGCAATTATAGATATTATTTATTTAAACCTAATTTTTTCACTCTTTTCAATCTGTACAATCTTACCTTCCTGAATAAAAAGGGTAACTGAGCCATATTGAATACTTTCAACATATTCAATCAACTTTTTAAAATCTTCATCGGAAATACGCACTTTACTTCTATCAAGCCCTTCAAATCCTACCATTTATATGACCTCCTTCACTTGCTGTTCATTAACACCCTGATTGTTAAAATCAATTTTTTCATTTATATTTATTTGAATAATTATGTTATCCTGTTTAATGATTTTTATGGAGCCGTTCTGTATCTTGCATGCCGTATTGAAAACAATATTGTCTATTATCATGAAATTTAATTTGGAACTTCTGTTTTTGTTTTTTGAAACAGCCATTTTGAACCCCTCCAATTTAATCATTTTTAACTCATATAAAATTTTTATCCTGCACCCTCATATTATTCCATAGTATTCTTATCAATTTTATATGGTTTGTTTTATTAATAAAGGGGAATTATTCCCCTAAATTAATTCTTATTATTTCCATATGTTTTCTTATATAACATATTATTACTTTCGATCGAATATGTCAATTGTTTTAACTAAATTTCAAATATTTTATTTGATTTTCCACGACTTTCTTATTCTCTCCCATTTCTTGTCCCTTGAAGATATAATCGAATCAATATCTTCACTGCGTAAATGCTTAAATCTTGACTGTTTCTTTAAATATTCTTCTACCGGTGAAAACTCTTTTGGATTTTTATTTAAAATAAACTCTCCCTGTTCAAATTCGGCAAGGTACCAAAGTCCGCAATCCACTACTTCTTTCGCAATATCGATGGTACTGTCTTCCGCTATTCCCCATCCGGTCGGACATGGGGCAAAAACATGAATGTAAGACGTTCCCTCTACCTTAGAGGCTTTTTGGATCTTGTTTATAAAATCCTGTATATATCCGACACTTGCTGTCGCGGCATAATCAATGCCGTGGGCTGCAACAATTTCAAACATGTTCTTTTTTTGTGTCAATGTTCCGGGAATATTGTCCCCAGCCGGAGTAGTTGTTGTCCTGGCTCCATAAGGTGTGAGGCCGCTTTTTTGAATACCGGTATTCATATAGGCTTCATTATCATAGCATATGTATATTATCTTATCCCTGCGGTCTATTGCACCGGATAATGCCTGAAGGCCAATATCGGCAGTACCGCCGTCACCGGCAATACCAACAACGTGATAATCTTTCAATCCCAATGCCTTTGCTGCCGCAGCAATCCCTGAAAGCATGGAAGCCGTTCCGGGGAAGGTGGAAATAATGGCATTGTTCAAAAAGCACATCTGCGGATAAATAAAGCCTACAGCAGACATACATCCTGCCGGAATTACTGTAAAAGTTCTTTCTCCCAGCACCTTTAATATAAGCCTTACTGCAAGACTTCCGCCGCACCCTGCACATGCCTTGTGGCCGTAGAAAAACTCCTTTTCGGTAATATTCCTGGCATTAATGCTTGCAGTGCCACTACTCATAAATTTCCACCCCCAGACTTAAAAACTTTACCCGTTCCTTCTTTTTTCCCTGTGCTGCTTCCATCAAATCGAAGAAAGCTTCCCGGATAATTTCCTTAGATATATCTCTTCCTCCAAGGCCTGCAATAAAATTTAGCTTCGGAAGCTGCAAATTTGCTTTTGCAAGGGCCGAGTTGACGTTTGTAAAGACCGTTCCTTCATATCCGAAAGATATATCCCTGTCTATGACTCCTATAGCTTTGGCATTTTTAGCTAACTCAGTAATTTCCTCCTCCGGGAAGGGGCGCATAAAACGAATTTTTATAACTCCTGCCCTAAAGCCTTCTTCTCTAAGCTCATCCACTACCGTTCTCACTGTTCCTGTCGTACTCCCCAAACTCACAAGTATAAAATCGGCATCCTCGCATTTATAGGCATCAACAAGCCCTCCATAGCTTCGTCCGAAGGCCTTTCCGAAAGCTTCATCCACCTCTTTTATAACCTGTTTTGCATCCAATGCCGCTTTATGCTGTTGATATTTAAACTCCATATTATCGGCAGGAGAAGAGCTAAAGCCCATGTTTTTCGGATTTTCCAAATCCATTTTATAGGGAGTGTCAAAAGGGGGCAGAAAATTATCCACTTCCTCCTCTGCCGGAACATCCACCAGTTCATAAGTATGAGTCAGCACGAAGCCGTCAAGGTTGAGCATTACCGGGGTAAGCACCTTCAAGTTTTCTGCTATGGCATAGGATTGGATTACCATATCGAGACTTTCCTGGGCATCCTCCACATAAACCTGAATCCAACCGCTGTCCAAAAGGGACATGGAATCCCGGTGATCGCCGTATATACTCCAAGGTAAAGCCAAAGAACGGTTTGCATTCATCATGACAATGGGAAATCTCCCTCCACTGGCATAATGAAGACATTCCGCCATATACAAAAGCCCTTGGGATGAAGTAGCGGTAAAAGTCCTTGCTCCAATGCTTGAAGCCCCCATACATGCTGATAGTGCCGAGTGTTCCGATTCCACATGCAGAAATTCCGACTTTAAAGATCCCTTCTCCACCATTTCAGCCAAGCGTTCCACTACAACCGTTTGAGGAGTAATTGGATAGGCGGCAATTACATGAGGCTTTGAAAGCCTTACCCCCTCAGCCACAGCCTCATTACCCGAAAGAAATGCTTTATATGCCATACCGTTCCCCCTCCCTTTCCATTTCTATTGCCTTTTTAGGACAGACCTTGGCACAAATGCCGCAGCCTTTACAAAAGGCATAATCAATATCTATATTCTTTTCTTGTCTTAAAATCACTCCCTCAGGACAGCACATATAACAATAAAAGCAGCCTGTGCATAAGTCCTTTACTACAACGGGTTTCTTTGTCCTCCAGCCGGAATTCTCCGTTACAAGGTATCCCGCCACAAAACAAGGACCAACGGGATAGTCATTGATATGTTTTGGCTTTTTATGTTCTCTTAATGCAGGTCTATTCATAGGGATTCCCCCCTAATCTTAAAGAAAATTCTTTCAATCACTTCAATGTTTTTCTTAAGCAAAGAGCCTTTTAGAAAGCCCTCCATTCCTTTTTTCAAGGCATCCATCTCCACAATATCCGATACTGCTATAAGAGCCCCCAGCATTGCTGTATTGGTTATAGGCTTTCCCAAAATTTCAAGGGCAATGGAGGTTGCATCCACTGTTGTAATCTTTGTTACATCATAGCTGGAATATGCTTTACTTTCAGAAGTATTTACAATAATCTTTCCATTGTCCTTTAAGTCATTGAAAAAGCTTTCATGGAAAAGTGTCTCATCTAAAACCACAATATAATCGCACTTTTTAATTTCGCTGCGGTCATTTATTTTTTTGTCATCAATTTTGGTAAAAGCCAGGACCGGTGCACCTCTTCTCTCAGGACCAAAGGAAGGAAAAGCAAGGGCACATTTTCCGCCATATAGGGCAGCCGATGCACCAAGAAGCTTTGAAGCTGTAAAGCTTCCCTGGCCTCCCCGTCCATGCCATCGTATTTCAATCATATCCATCTCTCCCTTGCCTTTTCCTTAAGACTTTCAAGACGTTTAAGGGCTTCTTCCAAAGTCTCTTCCTTTTTTACAAAGTGGAAACGAATTAAGTGGTTAACCTCTTCCCTAAAGAAGCTGGATCCTGGAACAGCTGCAACACCAACCTCTCTTGCCATCCATTCACAAAACTCCAAATCGTTTTTTGCCCCAAATTCAGAAATGTCCACCATGACATAATAGGCGCCTTGGGGAACTGTGTATTTTAGTCCCAGCCTATCCAAACCCTTTATAAAGAAATCCCTCTTTTGGGTATAGACATCCCTTAAATTTCTATAATACTCATCACCAAAGTTAAGGGCAGTTACCGCAGCCTCCTGCAAAGGAGCAGCCGCACCGACGGTGAGAAAATCATGAACCTTTCTTGCTCCATCAATAATATTTCTTGGTGCAATAAGGTATCCCAATCTCCAACCGGTAATGGAATAGGTTTTGGATAACGAACTGCAGGATATGGTTCTTTCGAACATCCCGGGCAGGGATGCAAAATAGATATGCTTATAGGGTTCATAAACTATATGTTCATATACTTCATCGGTTATTACAAAGGTATCGTATTTTTCCGCAAACTCAGCTATTATTTGCAGTTCTTCAAGGGTAAACACCTTTCCTGTAGGATTTGAAGGATTACACAGTATCAATGCTTTGGGGCGCTGTTTAAAGGCTTCCTCCAGTTCATTGACATCGAAATTAAACTCCGGCGGTTTTAAAGATACATAAATGGGCTGTGCCCCGGAAAGTATGGCATCGGCAGCATAGTTTTCGTAAAAGGGCGAAAAAACTATTACCTTGTCACCGGGATTGCATACCGTCATCATTGCAGCCATCATAGCCTCGGTACTCCCGCAGGTTACAACAATCTGAGTCTCCGGGTCAATGGGTATACCCATGAACCTCGATTGTTTCCTGGCCAGCGCTTCTCTGAAATTCGGTGCACCCCAGGTAACCGCATATTGATGAATGCTGCCTTCTGCAACTTTTCTCAGTGCCTCTTTAAGTTCTTCGGGAGGATCAAAATAGGGAAACCCCTGGGATAAATTTATAGCACCATGACTGTTTGCAATACGAGTCATCCTTCGGATAACAGAATCGGTAAAACTTCCTATTCTATCGCTAACTTTCGGCATAATATCCTCCATAACAACAGGTTATTTGAAATAGAATATTACCCTGTTCAATGCTTTTTTAGCATTCATGATAAAGCTAAACCATGGACATCCAATTCACCTGAATGTCAAACAGGGTATTCGTTGAAATTTCCTTACTTAAGCCTTTTGGCGTAAGTCAATCAAACGCTTTGCCTTGTGAGTAGCCCTTGGCAATTCGCCGTTTTGCAGCACAATGACTTCCTTGGGTTTTACTCCAATGCGTGTTTTTATTGCAGCAGAAACTTTTTGGGCCAAAGCCTCCGAATCCTCATCATTTCCTATAGCCCGTTCCACCTCTACCTTGAACTTGTTGGTAAAGTTCTCGGTAAAAGCAGTTATTCTGTATTCTCCCGAAAGCTCACTCATATTGCGTACCACAAACTCTATATCGCTCGGGAATACATTTACGCCCGAAACAATTAACATGTCATCCAATCGTCCTGTTATGTTTATCCTTGCATGAGTTCGGCCGCAAGCGCATCTCTCTTTGTTCACCGTCCCGATATCTCCGGTTCTGAAGCGGATCATGGGCCTTGCCGTTTTCCTCAAAGTTGTAAGTACAATCTCGCCTCTTTCACCGTCAGGTACAGGTTCTAATGTCTCAGGGTCAATAACCTCAACCAATATATGGTCTTCAGCCAAATGCAGACCGTTTCTTTCACTGCACATTCCTGCGCATGCTCCAAAAATATCCGAAATTCCATAAAAATCATAAACCTTCGCATCCCACAGATCTTCAATAGCTTCTCTAGTGGCATCTATTGAGCCTCCCGGTTCTCCCGCCACAATAATCTTATTAATAGCCAAATCCTTTGCAGGATCTATTCCCTGCTTCTTTGCGGTTTCTCCCAGGTACCAGGCATAAGAAGGCGTTGTCCATATTACAGTAGGCTGGAACTCCTTCAATATGAAAAGCAGTCGGTCGGAAGGGATGGCTCCTGCCCAGATGCACAGTGCTCCAAGATTCTGAGCTCCTATGACATCGGGACCTCCCACAAACAGTGTGAAATTCAAAGCATGAACATATCGGTCTTTCGGTCTCATTCCCGCTGCCCAAAAAAGCCTGCTCTGCACATCTTGAAACTCCTCAAAATCCTTCTTTGTAAAAGGGCTTAAGGTAGGCACCCCGGTTGAACCGCTAGAAGCCGATACAAAGACCACTTCCTCTTCATCAACTGCTGTCATATCTCCCAATAACGGTTTTTTCAATTGTCTTTCACGTTCTATATATTTATTTACAAAGGGAAATTTGCTAAGATCTGAAAGCTTTTTAAAGTCTTCCGGTTTTACTCCGGCATTATCGAAAGATTCCCTATAATATTCAGATTTGTGGTAAGCTAATGTAAGATGCTCTTTCAATAAACTTTCCTGCAACTTCTCCAGCTCTTCTCTGGAGATGGTTTCAATTTCTTCATTCCAATACAATTTTGCCCCCATAACACCACTCCTTATCTATCTTCTATCAGCTTTTTTTGCTACTAAATCACCAATGGTCTGAATCAACTGTACAAACACAATCAAAGAAATTACTGTAATAATCATCACATCAGTCTGATATCGGTAATATCCGAACCGAATGGCAAGGTCGCCGACACCGCCGCCACCAACAATACCTGCCATTGCCGAATACCCGACAAGGCTTATGGCTGTAACGGTAAGTCCCCGGATAATCCCCGGCAAAGCTTCTGCCAGCAATACATCCTTAATAATCATAAGTGTTGATGCTCCCGCCGACAAAGCTGCTTCAATTACTCCCCTGTCAACCTCGCACAAGGCATTTTCCACAAGCCTTGCAAAGAAGGCAATCGCCGCAACCGACAAAGGAACCGATGCTGCCAGAGGACCGATGGTTGTACCTACAACCCTTTGAGTGAAAGGTATAAGTAGCACAAGAAGAATAACAAAAGGTGTAGATCGGATAACATTAATAAGTAAGCCACCCAGGAAATTTAAAACCCTGTTCTCCCAAAACAGTCCTTTTCGCGTAATAAAGATGAAAAGCCCCAGCGGAATACCCAAAAGTATTGCCAATCCTATTGAAATTCCGCACATAAGCAAAGTTTCCGAAAATGCCTGGGTCATATTCTGTACCAATTCTTCAATGCCAATTCTATGCATGGAGCACCTCCAAATCTGCTACCCTCTCACCTATATATTTTTCTGCATGGCTTACATCTTCGCCATTACCTTCAATATGCACCACCAGTACTCCTAGGGGTTTATCCGATATGTACTCAATCTTTCCGTGAAGAATATTCAGATTGACGTTGAATTTTTTTATAGTGTCCGAAATTATAGGATCTTCTGCCTTCTCTCCCCGGTAAATTAACTTCAGAAGCCTTTTGTCATATTCATTGAAAAGCCTTTCCGGCAGTTCAAGGTTTAAAGTATGATTAACCAACTGTCTTGTAAAGGAATGTTTGGGTAGTGCAAAAACTTCATAAACATTCCCAAGTTCCACCACTTCTGAGTCCTTCATTACTGCAACTCTATCGCATATTTTTTTGATGACGTTCATTTCATGGGATATGATAACTGTGGTTATTCCAAGTTTTTTGTTTATTTGCTTCAACAGTTCAAGAATTGAATTTGTTGTTTCAAGATCCAATGCCGAGGTAGGTTCATCACATAAAAGGATTTTCGGATCATTGGCAATAGCTCTTGCAATACCCACCCTTTGCTTCTGTCCTCCGCTTAACCTTGAGGGGTAGGCGGACGCTTTATCGGACAGACCTACCAATTCCAGTACCTCAGGAACCCGTTTTTTTATCTCTTCCCGAGTTTTTCCCGCTGCTTTCATGGCAAAAGCTATGTTCTCAAATACAGTCTTGGTATGTATAAGGTTAAAGTGCTGAAATATCATCCCGGTTTGTGCCCTATGTTTTCTGAGTTCATCTCCCTTTAAACCGGTGATGTCTCTGTTATTTACAATTACTTTTCCACTTGTGGGTCGCTGTAAAAGGTTGATTGTCCTAAGTAACGTGCTTTTTCCCGCACCGCTTGTGCCGACAATTCCAAATATCTCCCCTTCATGAATCTCAAAAGAAACATTATTGACAGCCACTATTTCTTTGTTTTTCGTTTTAAAGGTCACATTAACATTTTGGAACTCTATCATCTCTCTACACTTCCTTTATATTTATGCTGTCAAAGATATAAGCATAGAATGGATTTTTATTATATTGGACTTTACTTCTTATCTTAGAACTGGTTCTGGATGTTCCATTTTTTAACGTACCATTCAGGCCTTTGGAATTCCTTGAATTCATACTTATCGCTTTCAACCTGGTCTCTGAAAAACTCCGACTCAACAATCTCTTTTATGTCCTTTACAAACTGTTTATCCAAATCTTCTGTCCTTACAGCAATGAGATTCACCGTATCTTCAACCAGTTTCTCTTTGGCAATTGCAGTGGAAAGAGGGATTCCTGCCGAAATAGCATAGTTTCCGTTCACCACCGATATGGTTACACTATCAAGGGTTCTAGGCAGCTGTGCCGCTTCCACCGGCTGAATAACAAGACCGTATGGGTTTTGGTCAATGTCCTTTTCCGACGCCGTTGTTGGATCTATTTCACCCTTGATTGTTATTAATCCCAGATCCCTCAAAAATATCAATGCCCTTGCCAAATTCGTCGGGTCATTGGCAATTGTAACGGTATCACCTTCTTTTAATTCTTTCTTAAGTTCTTCAATATTTTTGGCCTTTACTTTTTTCGAGTATATTCCCAACGCCGCAGTAGGAATCTTTATAACTTCGGATAACTCCAGATTTTTATCTTCGCAGAATTTTTTCAAGTAGCGTGAGTGCTGAAAAACGTTAGCATTAATCTCGCCATTGGCAAGAGCCAGGTTTGGCTGAACATAATCGCTGAACTGCTTAAATTCAACTTTATAACCCTTCTTCTCAAGTTCCGGTTGAATTGCGTATTTTACCAAATCACCGTAAGGCCCCGGTGCCACTCCAAAGATTATGGTTTCACTTTTTACAGTAGAGGCTGGACTTGGATTTACATTGGAAGATGTATCTGCATCTTTCTCAGTTTTTGCGCAGCCTACTAATTGAAATGAAAGGGCTAAAACTAAAGCAAATATAGTTGCGGGTTTTTGAAATATCTTATTAATAATAATCACTCCTTTAAGATTTTTAATTTTTATTAAAATCAATAAAATTACTAAAAGCCATATTTAGTGCAAACTTATGTAGCACATCAATGTTATTTCTCTCTACTTCACATCTATTTGGCTAAAAACTACCACCTCACATTTATTAGTTTTCTTATCGGTTTTGTTTGTTTTGAGGTAAATTAAAAAGGAATCAATCCCCTTTTCTGCTGAAGTCTAGCCATCTCAAAATTAATTAATGGTGTTCCTCTAAGCCGGACAAATCCTTTATATTCTAGCACATTATACCGCCCCCTCCATTCCATAGTATTCCTATAAGAATTATTGATATTATTTTATTACCAATTTTATCAATTGTCAATACATTCTAATAAAAATATTATTATTCCTATATGTTTATATATGATAAATAATTTGTATTATTTTAAAATTTCGTAATATTTCAATAATACACTCAATCAAAGGCCAATCTATTAAGTTGACTCTGATTAACTCTAGAATAATTTTTATCAAAAAAATTATCTGTTATGGAGAAAATGTGATTTAAATCACAGTATTTTATTTTTAAATGCTGTATGATAATCAAAAAAATCCGGGAGGATACCAATGATAAATTTTGGAAATCTGAACAAACAGCATAATTTAATTATGGATGAAGTATATTTCATTGAAAGTGAAATCAACAAAGGACCTGCACGTTTTAATGTAATAGAAACTGCTTTACATATAAGTAAACTGGCGGGTTTATTAAAGATACATTTGCTGGAAGAAGATAAATTCCTTTACCCTAATCTTTTAAATTCTGCCGATGTTGAACTTAAAACTTTAACAAAAGAGTATATTGCAGAAATGGGTAATATCGCAGATCGATATACCAACTTCAAAAATAGCTATAATGTAGCATATAAGATTAATAGGGAGATAGTGTCTTGTCAAGTGGTGTAAATTGTTTTCTACTATGTTTCTTTAATTTCCGCTAATGTGGTTGTCAAGGGCCCAAACCGGGCTTTTCCTTGACAACCACATTCCGCCATGCTCTC
>Ga0134092_1000239_pt1 | contig 57798 bp, 59 predicted proteins | sample 3_6taG_FD_94454 | JGI IMG/M metagenome (GOLD analysis project Ga0134092, IMG submission 94454) | Switchgrass degrading microbial communities from high solid loading bioreactors in New Hampshire, USA - 3_6_20_6_A3 metaG | ecosystem: Engineered > Bioreactor > Semi-continuous > Anaerobic >... | reverse complement strand
TTTTGGGTTTTGTCACCTTATAAATTCGGCAAATACAGGGGTGAAGTCCTTTTTTTACCCCTCAAAAAGTCCATTATTTCTTGGCCTTGCTAATATGAAAAAGTCTCAATTAAGAATTATTGTTGAAATACTCCGTATTTCTTTTAATATCATTATTAAATAACGATGTCATTCTTCTTTCGATTTCCGCTACATTAGTTGTGAACGCAGTGAACATCCCTGTCCCTTGAGGTACAGGCTCGCCCTCCGGGTACTTCTGATTTTCGCTTCTCCTCGCAACTAAGGTAGCCGCGTTTAATATTCAACTTTATGCATATTATTACTTTTTGCAGCGGAATTAAATTTTTGCCAATAATAAATATCGGAAAAAGTTAAAATATTTCTTGAAATGACTTTGGAAAAGATATATAATACATTTTGCGGGCGGGTGTAGCTCAGTGGTAGAGCCCCAGCCTTCCAAGCTGGTTGCGAGGGTTCGATTCCCTCTACCCGCTCCATTTTTTTGTCCCTGTAGCTCAGCTGGACAGAGCAACGGCCTTCTAAGCCGTGGGTCGGGGGTTCGAATCCCTCCGGGGACGCCACTAAAAGGTCGGACCAACGTGGTGGATGTAGCTCAGTTGGCTAGAGCACCAGATTGTGGCTCTGGGGGTCGTGGGTTCGAGTCCCATCTTCCACCCCATTTTTCCCTTGACATCAGCAACAAAATACTATTATACTCTTTACTGTTGGGGTGTAGCCAAGGGGTAAGGCAACGGACTTTGACTCCGTCATTCGTTGGTTCGAATCCAGCCACCCCAGCCAATAGGGGCCATTAGCTCAGGCGGTAGAGCACCTGACTTTTAATCAGGGTGTCCGGCGTTCGAGTCGCCGATGGCCCACCAAATTGAAAATATGAAACCGCGCAGGTGTGCGCGGTTTTATTTTTATTGCTGCAATTAGCTCTTGTCGCCAAATCCGCATGGCCGCCTCTGCAGTTAGGCTATAGTCTTATCTGATCCGCTTTATGCTGAGCTACTGAGGCTCGTTCTAAAGGAGGTATTAAGGTTGTTTTATAGTCAGCTCCATGATTATACCAGCACCATCTACCATCGCTTCAACCCGGTCGCCCGGCTCCAGGGAGCTAAAATTGCAGATACTGCCATCCTCGTTCATTATCTTGGCTTTATCATCAACCGCATATTCTTTGTTCTTCTTCAATACTAGTTGCCTACCGCTGCTGCTGTTACCGATCCGTTCGATTTCCCCGCTAATTTTTTTCCATTGGGGACGGTTGGTAATAATTATTTCCAAGGGGATTTCGTCATCTATGCCTTCAGGATCAGGGTCAAGATAGGTTATTTTTAACTTGTCCCCTCTTTCCACATTTTCAAGGCGGCGGCCATTTTTATCAACTATCCGGGCCCGATCCCAGTAATTAAACCATTGGGGTTTCTTGCTGCTTTCCTTGCTTTCAAGATTAAGTCTAATACCTTCCAGGCTGCTGACAGTTCCCGAAACACTCTTAGTATCAAGAATCACGACCTTATTGACTATACCGGCATCCAGGTAAGCATCAATAAACGTCTCAGGCTTTAGGGATGCAAATCCCTTGCTGCTGCTTTTCTTGCCGCTGTCAAGTTCAGCCCCCCAGGATAGAGGCAATACCTGTTCACATCCATTCAGGTCCACCAAGGTTAAATAGCTGTCAGTTCCTAAGGCTACTGCCCTTACTGTCCCGGTTATTTTGGCATCCTTTCCCTGGCTTCTTTTCTCCAGCATAGTAATACAGCCAATCTGTTTTTTACTATCCAAATATAGCTTTACCCTCCAGTTTATAACCTGCTGGTAGGGACATTCCTGCCCATTATGGAAGCACTTGACATCGGGTGACAGCTTATATCTCTTGCTTCCTTGCAAGGATTGTAATACGAGCTCCGGGGGCTTACTTTCGAAATCTAACTTCTGAACCCAGCCCTCAACCTGGCGTTCATTTATTTCGCCGAGCCACCGGCCATCAACCAGCCGCCTCAAGATTGAAGCTGCTTGTCCCCTTTTTAGGCCATTATTGGGGTAGAAGCATCCATCTTCATAGCCCTCAATGATCCCGCATTGGGCTACAGCTATTATTGCCGGGCGTAATTCCGCAGCAGCCTTATTCAGATCCAAAAAATAATTATTACTGCTTATTTCGGCTTCTGGCAGATGCAACAAACGTGATAATAAATCGGCTGCTTGTGCCCGGGTGATAGGATTGTCTGCATTAAATCCATCTAACCAATGTTCTTCAATTATACTATCCCTTACGGCCTGGTTAAGATATTCCTGTCCCCAGCTAACTTGCGGAGTGCTGACTACCATACCAACAGCTGAAGACTTATTTTTCTTGTTATTGTCCAAATCATATCCTGCCGCCCGCATAAACAGCACCAATGCCTCCATCTGGGTCAATTCCTGTTCCGGCTTGAAACTTCCATCAGGATAACCACTTATTAACCCCAGAACAGAAGCCTGGCAAACTGCTTCACCAGCCCAGTGAGCTTCCACATCACTGTAAATTACCGCTCCTGTTGGGCAGGGCAAAGTTAGGCCAGTTATGATAAATATTATTGAAACTAGTATTAATTTTATCCATCCCAGCGGCTGCATATATGTATTCTCCTTTTAAGAAATTAATATGCCGGCTAACCACCTATTGCTTTAATAATCTGGAAAGTAGGTCGGGGCAGAAGATAGCCGAAAGGTATTGTCCTTTTTTCGTGAGGGGCTAAATCTTAGTCACTGCTTAGTAACCCTGAGCGCAAATTTTATAAAGATGGCCTTTTTGGGTAATTACATAAATAAAACCATCTGGTCCCAGCAACGGAGCCTGCTCAATAGCCCCTTCCAGCTTGCACGACCATTCCAGGCGACCATTACTATTAATAGCATAAAGCAATCCTTTACTGCTTCCAGCATAAAGGCGTTCATTGACAACATCAACCGCGACCGGCGAAGACAAATTCAACAGGCGATGTTCTAGTATAATCTCCCCGCTATCTGTATCAAGGACATAAAGGTTGCTGCCTCCACTCACATAGAGTCGGTCATCAGCTATTACCGGTTTGGTCAGATTACCATTAATTTTGACTAGGCGCTGCCATTGCGGTTGCTTGCCTTCACGGCAATCAAAACAATATATGCGACCCTGGTTTAATTTGCTGCCCGAAGACTTTCCCGTACCGGTCCGTTTTGGTTTTTGCGTGGCAGTTACATAGATTTCACCCTGTTTTCCAGTGGCAATAGATGCGCTAATCAGTTCTCCCAGCCAGTAAGTCCAGAGATGGCGGCCATCTCTATCGATTGCTATTAAGCGAAAATCATCTTTCTCATCTGCAAATATTGCATAAAATGCTTCTTCATTAGCAGCACATTCCATAAATGTCCGTTCTTTTACGGTTTTGGTGGAAAAACGATCTGAATTGTTCCAGTTGGTAAAAGTCCATAAAGTTCGGCCATTGGTATCCAGAGCATAAAGTGCATAAGGTAAAGGCAAATAAATGATATTACCATTCCCGGCTATCTGCGGCTCTTTGTCCTTGCCTCCCGGCAATGCAATAAAATTCCATCCCCGGACTCCATTAGCTTTAGTCTCTGCTATTTCACCTTTTCCTGCGGTAATAATAGAGCCATTGGGACATAAGACTGGGTTGCCCATTTTCCCGCTTGTCGACTTGGCTTCCCATAATAAAGAGCCCTCCCCATCAAAACAATACATCTTATTGCTGGTGAAAGCCAGCAATTTGTTGTTGGATGCCATGATTAACTGATCAGAAGGTTTACCAAGACCCGATAGCTCCCATACTATTGCAGCTTCCTCTTGACTTTCCCAATGAGAATTATATCGATCAAGTTTCGGAGCTGCCGCCAAAGAAAGCGGAAAAACAAACAGCAGGATAAGTACTGCCAGGGCAAAACGTTTGACGGTAATCCCCCCCGGTGTATTCAGGCTAATTAGCTTTCGCTACCCTGTTCTTTTTTTTAAATGCTTTTTATTTCATTATACCAAGAATAATCCGGCTCTGTTTTAAATTCTAACGATATTCACTCCATAATCCACCGGTTTTCCAAAGTATGCTGCTGAGGTGACCAGGGCGTTAACCCCAGTCTGAGCATAATCTGCGGCATTGGCTTCATTAATGCCACCAGCAGCTAATATTAAGATATTAGGATTTATGTTTCTAAGCTCCCTTACTGCAGCTTGCAATTCCTTCCAGGGCATTTTATCGAATTGCACACCATCTATACCAGCTTGGGTTAATTTTATAGCTTCATCAGTATTTGTTACTTCTACAATTATTTTCTTTTCACAGTTTTGGGCTTTTAAGCTGTCTATCTTTCTGACTAGCTTGTCCCATCCACCCAGGAAATTTAAATGCTGTTCGAATATAAGGATGCTTTCCGAAAGTCCTAAGCGGTGAGGCAACCCTCCTCCGGCAATTACGGCCTTTATTGCTAACTCCTTCGTTCCCGGAAAAACCTTCCTGGTAGTTACTAATGCAATACTGGGATTAACCTTTCGGGCTTGGGCCAGGATAGAGGCTGTACGGGTAGCAATACCAGAAGTGTATTCTAAAATATTCTGGGCTACTTTCCATACCATATGCAGGTTTTCAGCATTTCCTTCCGCTTCGGCAACTATTGTATGAGGAGCAACCCTGGTTCCTGAAGGCAGGTAATTAATGGGATTTACATTAAGCTTTTGACATAAACGTATTACCTCCTCGGTTCCGCATATCACCGCATCTTCCCGGCACTCAAAGGTTATACGGCCTTTTTGCCCGGCAATATCCAGGGTTAGGGTAGTAAGATCGATGTAAGGAATATCTTCTTTAATAAATTGCTCTAAAGTATAGTCAGAAATATAGACCATAGATATTTTACCTCCTGTGATGCTACTGAATTTCTATATCCAAGATTTCTTCATATGATCTGTCCTTTATGTCATTTATTACAGCATCCTTTTTCAACCTGATCACTACTGTTTTATTGTCCTTTTCCCACCTGGTCTCTGACTTAATATCTGATTCCTGGAAATAAAACCTCCTGGGATTAGCTAATCTGGCCCGGGTAATTCCCTGAATCGTATCCGCCAGGCAGTTTGAGCCGATAACCGTAATTTTTAAATCTCGGGCAGTTAAACGTCCTAACACTCTTTCTGCGGCCACGCCCATTTTAACGGCTAAAAACATCTGATCGCACTCTTCCTGATGGTGTTTTATGGCTTCTTTCATCATTATTTGTTCCACCATAGCTGCATCTTTAGGTTTTATGTAAGGTGTACCCGGGGAAAAAACTATATCCTGCTCGTAGTAGGGTTTAATATCGATTATGGGGGTTCCGTCAATAAAGTCCAGTCCATTAACTGTTAGTAAATTATCCTTAACATCATCAAGTCTCACTACAGTAAGTCCAATGGGATTAGGCCTGCTATATGTTCTCAGCCCAAATACCCCATATTCAGGAAGGTCTTTGTTTAGTCGGGGAACAACCCGTAAAAGACCTGGTTCCGCTTTATGGAACCAACCCAGTACCCAAATATGGGAGTGTTCATTAATCCTCAACAGGGCATCGGTATACTGAGGAAATATTTCAATGGTTGACTGACCTGTACCTACTTTTATTTCTTTTGGATCAATAAAGTCATTATGGACAACTCCAATAGGTTCAATATTAATCAAGTTTATCCCTCCATATATTGGTTGACCTTAATCCCTGTATTAGGGATCAATGCATTAATGGTCTGGAACAATATTATCATTTACTTTTTACTCTTCATCCTTAATACACGCACACTTGACTTCTTTTTCCTGACCATGGCATTCTTCAATTTGCTGCGGACTGCATGAACCTGGCTGCCCCTGCAGTTTTTCGGGATGTTTGCAGACATTATTTTTTTGACATTCACACATAAATCTTACCTCCCTTCTTATCTATTTTATTATTACCGCCATAAGCCCCTGATTCGAAAGATTGCGGGCGAAGCACTCAATACATATATCGGCGCCAGTTGTAGCATGGGTTAACATGCTTCTGCTGCCAACAGCAATCCTTTTGAGCCCCATCTGGGCCCCTATAGTATCATTAGGTATATCCCGGAAATAACCAGAAAATGGATAAGGCTGCTTTTCGTCATCATCTTCATGATAACGATAACCTTGAGGATAAGACAAAAAATTATGCTTTCCCATATTAATAGCAAAAAACTGTAACTCTCCCGTCTCGTAAAAGTACCAGCCTACTGAGTTAACACAGCGTTTATAGGGTAATGGGAAGTCCTCTAACCCTACACCTTCTATAATTATTACTGCAATCTTTTTTTGAGGAAGATTCTTTTCTACTAACCCTCGAATTTGCGTAATACTATCAACTTCACCTAAATCAGTGGCAACGGGAATGAAATAATTATGTCCAGGGATTCTTACCGGCTTTCTAAGAGTAGTGCCCACAGCCTTGTAAGTATATCCTTCTTTAGCCATAACAAAGTAATCCGGCAACCTGAACCCTTCCTCTTTGCTGCCAGCAAAAAGCTTTAATAAATCTTCTTTCGTTACCGTTTTTTCCACCTGGGGCAGGTTATCTATATACTCCAAGTCCCTGGTGCTGGGATTATGTATACCAGCATAACTGGTACTCCAATTGCTGGCTACAGCTAACCCGTCCAAACGGCTCAAATCAATATAACCTTTTAATGGCACCAAACTGCCTGAGCCAATGATAACCGGAGTAAATCCCGAACTTTGAACCAATCGGTGAATTTCCCGGAAAACTGATGCTATAACTGTTGCCTTTTCCTCCGCCGTTATTTCATTAAAGCGAAAGATAAAATAAGGCATACTGTAAGTTACACAGGCTAATTGGGGATCATACTTTTCTATCAAATCCAGAGTAGTATCTGTTACCCAATTATTGGCCGCTATTTCAACATCCCCGGGAAAAGGATGCCGGGCTAATATTTCTTTGACCATGCCCACCGTAGGATCGTTAGTTGCCACACTGGCACCAGTTTTAAGATCAAAAGTCCTTTGCCATTCCCGGGCGTCAATTACTGCTATGCTCATTATGATACCTCCAATGAACGCCAGTTAATTTTTTCACCGTGGATTCTAATTTCCTGTCCACATTCCTGGCATTTATTATTAAGACAGGAAAACTCAAGCAGCCTGTCTCCTCCGCAGCCCAGGCTTAACCTGGTAATTACTTCCGTACCACAATGCGGGCATATAGTGTTTACCCAATCTGAACCGACAAAATTATGGAAATAGACATAATTTAATTTTTCTCGTACTTTTTTCAAGGTATCATTAATTACTGTAATACTGGGGTATTCATACTGTTTCATTTGGTATTCAGGAAGCAAACGAAAAACGTGAAAAGGTATATCCCGGTCAATGGCGGCAAGAAAATCAGCCATTTCATCAAGCTCGTTATCATTTACGGTCTGAATAACAGGAACGGTGACCTCGATATGATTAGTAGTGGCTAAACGACGTATATTACGCAGGATAGGATCTCCGCTTTTTATTCCGATATAATTGCGGTAAAACTTTGGAGACATACCTTTAAGGCTGACATTTATAAAAGAGAAAATAGAGGCAATAATCTCCACAGAATCTTCTGTCATGTAAGCATTAGTTAAACATCCCATGGGTATGCCCATTTTTTGGGCATATTTACTGACTTCTATCAACGAAGGCAGTGATACGGTAGGTTCGTTAACATTAAACACAATATTATGACATCCTTGTTTGCGCGCCATATTTACAAGTTCTTCCGGTGTAAACTCAAACATGCCCGCCTGTTGTTTTTGTGGATCTTCTCGTGCGATAAAGGAATTAGAACAATAGCGGCAGGAAAAATTGCATCCTGCTGTGCCGATAACCATGCTTCTGCTGCCCGGCCAAGCATGATAAAAAGGAAGTGATTCTATTTTAGATATATTACAGGTAGACCACCGGTTGGGGAAACGTTCCTTTATAATCCCGTTTTCCGCATAATACATTTGGCATACGCCATACTTTTCCTTATTTAGTTCGCAACGCCACTCACAATAATTACATTGCATTCCTTGCGGCCTCCTTTTTCAATAAATGTTCGTCAAAGCAGTCACATAGATTACGAGGTACTACAACAGGTAGACCGACCATAGTGGAATCAATACTGATATTTTCCCCCAGAGCCCGACGCAGATTATTCTCGTTCATTATTTGTTCAGTCAAACCCTGGTCCACAACCTCTCCCTCTTTGAGCATAATAATTTGATCACAATAATATAAAGCAAGATTAGGATCATGCAAGGTTATTATGGCTGTTATCCCTCTTATTTTGACCATCTCGCTCATGAGCTGCATAATGCGGTGCTGATTACAAAAATCCAAATGGGAATTAGGTTCATCTAACAGCATCAATGGTGTATCTTGAAATAAAGCCCGAGCTAATAAGACGAGCTGCTGCTGACCACCAGAAAGTTCATTATAACGAGCTGTCGCCAGTCCGCTTATTCCTACTTCTTCCATTACCCTATAGGCTTTCTGCTTTTCTTTTCTGCCGGGGGAAGCCCAGGCTTTCAGCCTGGAGGCACTCCCCATAAGGATCATATCTAATACCGGAAAGTTGAATACACTATAACTGCTTTGCGGTACCACGCTTATGAGCCGGGCTATGTGAACCCGGTCTAACCTGCTTATGTCTTTACCCATAACTGTAACCCGGCCCCTAGATGGTTTAATAAGAGCATTAAGACAATTTATAAGAGTGGTTTTCCCGGAACCGTTATGTCCTAGTAAGGCGCAGATTTTTCCCTGGTCTATTCTGATATTAATATTCTTTAACACCGGCTCCTTGCCATAGCCGGCAGTAAGGTTAGTAATTTCAATGGTCAACCTTAGACGCACCCCCTACCCTTTTTAATACCAGATAAGCCAGAAAAGGAGCCCCAAAGATGGAGGTAATGATACTGATAGGTATTTCAGCGGTGGTTGCAGTTCTGGCAAACGTATCCATGAACAGCAGAAAACTTCCTCCCAGTAAACCCGCAGCAGGAACCAATTTTTTGTGTTCCGTTCCTACAATAAAGCGGGCAATATGGGGCATAATTAATCCTACCCACCTGATATCCCCAACGGTTGAAACAGCCGCAGCTACTATTAAAGTACCGACACCTAGGTACAGCATACGCCATCTCTTGAGGTCGATACCCAGAGACAGAATATCCTTTTCATCCTGGGTCATTATATTTAAGCGCCAGCCAAAAACCCCCAAGATAATAGATCCTATGATTATAATGGGAAGCGTAATCTGCACCTTTTCCCAGGTGCTTACCTGAAAACTTCCCATAGTCCAAAACATGATTTTAGCCAATTGATCATAAGGATCGGAAATATATTGCAATATGGATAACCCTGCCTGAAAAAGAGCACTTACAACTATTCCTGAAATAACTAGTACGGCAGTAGATTTATCCCAGCTGCGCGACCCCAGCAAATAGGTTAGGGACACCGCTAGTATACCGAAGAAAAAGGCAGAACCCTGAATCCCCGCCATAGCAATCCCATTGAAAAACACAATGCTTAAAGCCGCCCCAAAAGCACAACCGGCAGAAACACCCAGAATATCAGGACTCGCTAAGGGGTTACGAAAGATAGCCTGAAATACTACACCAGCAATAGATATTCCACAGCCTACGGCAAAAGCCATAATTATTCTGGGAATACGAACATTCCAGAAAACTATAGCTGACCGCTCGGTGGGAGGAGGCAGTATCCCTTTTATACCGCAACTATCCAAAACAATACCACAGGCTTCAGGAATACTAATGGCATAACGTCCCAGGTTTAAGGCAACCATAACGGAAATAAGAGCAAGCACTATTAACAAAATCCAAGTATGTCTTTGCAAATTTCCCCCTCCCAGGAATTCCCTCTTATGGGGCAACGATAAAGGTTATTCGAGCTTACCGCCCATCTCGGTAAAGGTATAACCATAGCATTTTTTATAAAAATCATCTGCTACCTGGGTCATATCAATATCTGCAAATTTATCCGGGTAAAACTTTTTCGCCATCCACACTACCCCTAAGACACAATTGGGGGCTGGAAAATCCCACCAACCGATGTTGGAAGGCATACTATAGACTTTTCTTTCCTGGATAGCTTTAACGGTCTTAAAGTGCGGGTTATTGTAGATCTGATCATCGCCATAGATATCCAATGAAGAGCCTAAAATAATTATATCGGGATTCCATGTTGCCACTTGCTCCGGTGAGACCTCAGTCCAGGAACCTTTTAAATCTTTGGAAACACTCACAGCACCGGCCATCTCGAGCAGTGTAGTATTCAACATTTCACCGCTGGCCACTGTATATACACTTTTAGGCCCGGCAAACATGACGCGGGGGCGATCTTCTTCCGGGATGTTACCTAATCTGTCTTCCACCAATTGCAATAACTTATTGCATTCAACAATGTAAGCTTCTCCTTTATCTTCGCAATTAAGAACCTTAGCAATTAATCTGATAGCTTCATAGCTATCCTCGATGGTTTCCCCTTTTATAGCCACAGCTTTAATACCAGCATTTTCAAACTGGTCTATCATATCCTCATTGGAAGGAACATAAACAAAGGAGACCTGTGGGTTAAGCGCAATAACTTCTTCTATATTATAGCTTGCACCGTGCATAACCGTAGGTTTGGCTGCATAATCAGGGTCAACCTTACATAATGCTGTACCCAGCAGTCCTGGTATTCCCTGATCCACTAATTTATCTTTTTCTCCCAAAGCATAGATAATATTAGGGCCTACTATATGGGTACCAGTGACTTTGGTAATATCTTTCGGTAAGGTGACAGTTCTTCCTAGTTGGTCTTTCACAGTAATCGTGTTATCAACTGGGGCTGAAGCCTCTTGGGCACAGCCCACCAGACTTAATAAAAATACCAATACTAATGCCAAAGCTATGTATTTCCGCTTGTTAAACATCTTCCGCACCTCCATAATTTTTTTTAACCAGCACTTGTCCTCCCTGTCATTTTAATCGACAAAAAGGTCGTACCCGCATGGTTATGCAAGTACGACCTTTTGACAAAAAAGGCCGTCCCCGCATACAGTTGTGCAGGTACGACCTTACTGATCGAACCATTTCACTCTCCTTTCCAAATGCGGGAGGCACACTTGTTTCCAGTTGCACCCATCGTCCTGGTCTTCATACCCTATGGCTTCAGAAGACAAGGATCGGAGACTTTTATTTATTTTTATTTAGATTTCGACATTAATTATCTTTATCCTGCTTATTAATAATATTTTTATGTATGCTATATCCACTGTATATGAGGCGGCAAAGTTATGCTCTTTTCATCCAGGGCTATTACTTCCTTCTGCAATTCTGCTAACCTGACATTGATCTCCTGAGCTTGTTTTTCGGTAATAAAGTTATTCTGGGCGTATTGAGCTAATTCCCGCATTTGCTCTAGTTTGGCCTCCATCTTATTTAGAGCCTCAATCCTTTGTTTTACCCATTCCAGGTTCTGTTTTAATAAGTCTTCATTCGAAGTGATTATAAATCATCCTTTGCCAATTAATTAAAAAAGGGCCCCAGCAAACCTGAGACCCTTATATTATATTACCAGGTAATTAGCACAGCAATTGTAATACGCCTTGCGGCTGTTGGTTAGCCTGAGCCAGCATCGCCTGAGCCACCTGAACCTCGAAACTTCAATCTAATAAAATAATTGGGTCTATAGCCCTCCGCAGCGATATTTCCCATGCAATACCCATAAGCATACTCCAAAAGGGACGCAGATGACAATAGCCCCATCCCTTTATTTTAAATGCTCATCTTTAACCTGCCCGGTTATAAATTTAGTATAAGGGTCATAACTGTATTCGGTAAAACTGGGACGTCGGGGAGGAGGCACGTCCTTTAAGCCCCAAACCAGGAAATTGACTGCATCCTGTACCGCCTTACCGCAGTTGCTGCAATAAATACAATCAGCCTTGGTGGCCCCTAGCATTTTTAGCTGTTCGGAACAACAGCGAATATTATTAATACCGTACAAACTTTCATCATAAAGAAATCCTTGCTCATCCAGCGCTTCTTTAAAAGAAAGCAGCTTATTATTAGGGAAATTATCTTGCAGATTATAGCTATTATCAGGTATATCTGTCTCTTCTACTAGTACCCAATCATTGCGTTTTTCCCGCACCAGTTGATAAATACGGGCATAAACAGGTTCTCTGGTATTCCAGGCAAACCATTCCTCTCCATCATGAGAGGCTAACCCACCACGTAAGTAATAAGTAAAGCCGGCTTCTGCTTCCGGTAAGTTCTGTAAAAGTGTAACTTTATAAATCATTTATCATTCTCCTTATTAATATTATTACTACTGTTGATAACTAGGATGACCTTCAGGTATTATACTAAAATGAGTTCTGTCCGATTTGCGGCATATTACTTTGTATATACCAGCATTAATAATTATTCTTTTACATAGAAAGCAAGGCTCGGCATCAATAATTTTACCACTTTTTACATCAAAACCAGCCAAATAGAGCGTAGCCCCAAGGGTCTTTTCTCTTCCTGCATTTATTATAGCATTCATTTCGGCATGGACACTGCGGCACAATTCATATCTTTCCCCGCTGGGAATTCCCTGGCGCTCCCGTTCACATTGACCAAGATCACAGCAGTTAGCTAAACCCCGAGGTGCTCCGGTATATCCAGTAGCTACTATCGCATCATCTTTTACTATTACAGCTCCAAAGTTTCTCCTGAGGCAAGTCCCACGGGTTGCAACATCCAGAGCAATATTAAGGTAATACTCAATCTTGGTGGGCCTAGGTTTCAAATTAACCAACTCCTAGTAAACTTAACATATCCTTTTATTTATTATAATAAGTGCGTGAGTAAGGACTACCTGAGATACTGCGCTTCACTAAAAATTTAGGTTTGATTTTATTAGGTAAGAACAGAAAGGTAAAATACTATCTGTATTTTACCTTTCCTGTCTGACTTTGAGTATTTACTTTTATAAGTAATATTTAGTTGGCTTTAGAAACACTATTCATTTTTTCTATATTCTTACATATTTTCTTAATTGTGCGCGGATATAAAACCAGCTTTCCTTTATTATAACTCTGGATATAGTTAACTAATTCATGCCGGTTAAGGATGGGAATATCACTTTTGTTTTTGTTATTATAGCGAACACTAATGTTGTCACAGGAAAGGACTATTATGCCTTGGGTAGGTATATTCCTAATACCCACTATACGGTTTAAAAAGCCCTTTAAACGATACTCGTGGGAATCTACCTGACCTGCAGGATTGCTTATTAATTTCGAATAGCCATTTTTCTTATGCAGTATCCAGTTACCTTGACTGTCGACATCAATAATCCCACCACGTTCACCGCCATAGTTTTTCGTCTCAATGTGGAAAATTCCATTAGGCCCAATTACTACACTATCGTATTCATTGGTATGTAAAGAATCCGGTCCGAGCTTCACATTATGGTATACTTTATAACGTGAATTAGGCTTTTCCAATGGGCTTAAAATTGATTGAACCTTGTATTCTCCCTTATTCCCAGCTTTCATTATTTCCTTCTGGCGAGCCCGTTTTTTGCTTCTTACCTTGAAAGCCCATATAAAATAGACCGCGGCCAGAAAAACTATAAAGACTGGAGTAAGCAGCAATAAAGTATCCGTTTTATTATCCCCCCTTAAAATTTATTTATTACAAGCTAGCGAATTCTCCCTTATTATATTCAAGCTATTGCATCTTGTTTTTTTATTATAACAAAAATATCCCTGCGCGGTTAAATAAATCAAGTATTTATTCTATAAATTAAGTATTTTTAGAACTATTCCTGTAAAAAATAAAATATGGAGGTTGATAATATGAATACGAATGACAAAAAACCAGTAGTAAGTATCCAGGACTTTCTTCTAAATAACCCTCAAACACTATCAGAGGTAAAAGATAGCCTTACTTATGGCATATATGATTGGTCAGATGAAAATGAAGTGGCTAGCTTGCTGAATAATCCAGATCAGTGAGAAGAATAAGTGCTATCCGTGAATTAACCAAATAATATCTAGACAAAATGGCTTACTTTCAAAGTTAGCCAACCTGCCTAACTGATTTGTTCAATTTCACGAAAATTCCTATATTCTTTTTTACTGGACTTTTCGTGCTACACTTTGTGGTCTTCAAAATTACTTTGTTTATTTTGTTTATGTTTATAATAATTGATTCACTGCAAAAGTAATAAATATGCCTCAATTTGAATAATTAGACGCGGCTACTTAATAGTGAGCGGAGCGAACATCAGTAGTACCCGAAGGGTGAAGGGTGAACCCGTACCAAAGGGCACACGGATGTTCACTACGTTCACAACTAATGTAGCGGAAATCCAAGGAAAATGGATTTTATTATTTAACGATGAAATTAAAAGAAATACGAAGTATTTCAACAATAATTCTTAATTTTAATTCTTAATTTTTAATTCAAAACCATTTACTTTAATCCTGGTATTCACCATTATGTACTCAATAGGGTTTTTGCAGTAGAATTATAATTATAATTGATCCCGCTGTCTGAATAAAGAAACCAAAACAAACAATGTAATATACTAAATACAAAAGCATATTGAAATTATATCATTGTCAGAGTATAATATGTCGTGTACGTTTTAAGCGGATGTGGCGGAATTGGCAGACGCACCAGACTTAGGATCTGGCGAGTAACATCGTGGAGGTTCGAGTCCTCTCATCCGCACCATAGAAAAATAGAGGCTTTAAAAGCCTCTTTATTTTTTGCCTTTGATGTTCATTATGCAATCACCTGTAAAGTAGCACCATAGCTACCTGATATAGCTTATTAACAACAATAAGGGGGGCTTAAGCTTCTCTTATTTTATTTTTGTTGTCCGGGTGTTATTATCCCAGTCAACCTGGTAGCCCATAGACTCAGCTATTTCCCGTACCGGGGCAAATGTTGTACTATCCTCAATTATGGCAGATACTAGGTTACTGGCAATCACAACACCTGGGCCATCATTTATGCTACTATTTTTTTTAGAGGGCGGCAAAAGTATAACCATTTGCGATTGATTTAACCACTCAACCTGCCACCCCAAAGCGGTGGCAATTTCCCTGACCGGACCATAAGTCTTATCATCTTTAATAAAGCCTTTTATTTTCTTATCACCCACCTGAATATTAACCTCTAAGGGGGTGTTGTCGTAAGCTGGCCGGGCAAGGTCATTAAATAGTCTATCCCAAGGGAAACCGGAACCAGGATCGTTTTTACGATTAACACTATCGATACGATAATGCCCAATAATATGATTACGGTCAATTATAATATTATGTTTTTCAATTAGTTTTCGGTGTAATTCCAGGCTAGCTTGATATTGAGGTTCGGTTAAGGTCTCTCCGGCTAGAGCCTCATGCTCAATACCCAGGGTATAGTAATTAGGATTACTTCCATTATACAAGGACCAACTCGGCCTATTTACTATTCCAACATGCCAGGCAGTATCTTCATCTTTAACTAACTGGTAAACTGCACCTGATTTAGTAACTAAATAATGAGCACTAGCCTTGGCAGCAGGATTACACAACCAGTTTAATGCCCCTGGCATAAGCCCAGCCGTGATGTGATTAACAATAGCAATAATCTTGCGCTCATTACGACCACGATGGAAATTAGGAGATGGTGCCCACTGTATCTGCATTTTATCTCCCCCTAACATTTATTTCCTTATAATAATTATAATATGTTTTTCATTCTCCTTTGCATCCCTAAAATTATTAATCTTCCCAGAGTTCCCTAGCTAGTTTTTCAATTTTCTCTTTACGCTCTCGGGTAGCCTCCCAATCTGCTACCCAATTATTCCCTTGTAAAATTAAAACATCTCCCTCTCGTACCTGGGAAGGGAGTACCACCTTTAAAACCTTTTTAGGCCCATCTTCCATTTCCAATATAGCGTAGTCACCTTCAAAACGATCAATTATGGCTTTCATCCTGTTAACCCCCATTTCCATAAACATTAAGGTTCGCAATTACCACAGGGAGTAAATCCTTGTTTTAAGGCTTCATCCCTACTTTTGAAATAGACTCGATTATCTTCAGCAGGAAGGTTTTTGCAGTCAGGACGATGAAATTTTTGAGAATTTATATTCCCTATGTACAATTCTTCTCCGAATTCTCTTTGCACTGCACCTGCCGTACCAGTTGTACCAGCCAATGTTTCAACATTAATATGGGTTCCATCGCTAGTCATAATAATTGTTCCATTTAAGTCGGTACGATAAACTTTGGCTCTAACTTTTTGCAGAGCAGCCAGAGTCTCTTTATGCGGATGACCGTAATCATTATCCTTACCACACATAATTACAGCATATTGCGGTGACACTGCCTGTAAAAATTCGGGGCTACTGCTGCTGGAACTACCATGGTGTCCTGCCTTAAGAACATCAGCATCAAGATTGACACCTGCAGCAATCATTTCCTGTTCTGATAAATATTCCGCATCACCCATAAAAATAAAGGAATTATCGCCATATTCTATTCTAATAACTGCGCTATAATTATTTATTTCTTCATATTTATCTCCTATTGGAGCCAGAAAACTAGCCTTTACCCCATTAAGCGGTATTTCAACACCCTGCCTGGCGGTATTTATTTTTAACCCCTTTTCCTTAATAGAGTTAAGCAGAGTTTCAAAGGCTTTGGTATTATGGGTCACCTTAGGCAAATAAACTCTTTCCACCGGAAACAAGGCAATTATTTCAGCCAGACCGCCAATATGGTCAGAATGGGGATGAGTTCCTACCACTACCGCCAGCCGTTTTACTCCCTGACTACGTAGAAAATTGCAAATATTTTGACCTTCTTCAGTTTCTCCTCCATCTATTAGCATAAATTGGCCTTCCGGTGTTTTTATCAAAATGGCATCGCCTTGTCCACAATCGATAAAAAATACCTTAAGAATTCCATCAGTACTCTCGTAGTTCTTCTCGTCCTGTGATAAAACATTTTGTTCTGTTACCTGCGGGCCAGTAACAGAAGCACACCCTCCTAATACCGCAACTATAAGTGTAAGTATAATTGTTAAAATACATAGCTTTTTATACAATTCAACAACCTCCTTCACATTAATATTCTCCTAGTAACCAGCAAAACCTCTAACTACTAAGCTAAGGCAAGCATGATGCTTTATCTAAGCGCCGGAGGGTAAGGCGAGCTAAAATGGATTGCGAAAATTTTCGGGTAGGACAGAGTCCTTCTTCACTATTATATTACTTTACTATGAAAGTTTTCCCAATTAGTATCGTAATATAGAACAAATACATAAAGGGGAGAAATATAATGCGTTATTGGCAAAAAAACAAACACCTGACTTTAGCCGGTGTACTATTGCTTGTAATGATATTTTGCACCTGTGGCGTAGTTTATGCTATCAACAACAACCCTGCTGAGCCTAAGACTCCGAATATTGCAGATAATACGGCAATACCTGTAGTAGGTACGGTTGAAAAACTTCAGGCTCTCTTAGATGAATCCTGTAGCAGACAGGCTAATTTTTATCATAACGATGTAAATATAATGAGAAAAAGTATAGCAGTTGATAGTGCTGTCATGGATCAAGCTGCTACACCAGCTCCAGGTGCTAATGGCGTGGCTGATTATTCCGGGACCAACATCCAGGTTAAAGGCGTAGACGAAGCTGATATTGTTAAGACAGATGGCAATTATATCTACACCTTAAACCAAAATAAGCTTTACATAGTAAAAGCTAGACCTGCCGATAAGATGCAGAATGTTTCCACCATTAGCTTTGCAGAAGGTTTTAATCCCCGCGACCTGTATGTAGATAGCAAACACCTTATTGTAATCGGGGAATCTTACCAAAATAGCGTTAAGCCTTCTATTACGGAGAATAAGCTGCGTTATCCCCACCCCGGATACTATGATTCCCCGACTTGCAAAGTGATAATCTATGATATAACCAATAAATCTAATCCTTTTGTAAGCCGGGCAATTGAAATAGAAGGTTATTGTCTTTCAACCCGTAAAATTGGTACATCTCTCTATTTGGTAGCCAATCGCAATACTAATTATTATCGCCCTGGTGATCCCATAATACTTCCAGCTTACCGAGATACGGCCATGGGCAAGGATTTTCAGTCCCTTTCCTGTGATCAGATATATTATTTCCCTGATTGTATTTATAATTCTTATATCATTGTCGCTGCCATCAATACCAATAACCTGGGACAAAAGGTTGATATAAAAACCTATCTGGGGAGCGGAGAAAATATATATGCTTCTGCCTCAAATCTGTATATAGCGGTAAACTCCTATCCCCCAGTTAGGCCTCTGCTTAACGACAGCGCTTTTCCTGAAACAAGGTCGTCAGAAGTTAATACCGAAATATACCGTTTTGCCCTACAAGGGGCAAGTACTACCTGTACTGGTAGAGGCACGGTTCCCGGTACAATACTAAACCAATTTTCCATGGATGAATATAATGATTATTTTCGCATAGCCACAACTACTGGCAATATATGGAGTACAGGTGATGACATTTCGCAAAATCATATTTACGTATTGGATAAAGATTTAGAAATCACCGGTAAATTGGAAAACATCGCTCCGGGAGAAAAAATATACTCTACCCGCTTTATGGGTGAGCGCGCTTATATGGTGACCTTCAGAAAAGTGGATCCCTTTTTTGCCATTGACCTAAAGGATCCGCAGAAGCCTCAAATTCTAGGCAAATTAAAAATACCAGGTTATAGTGACTACCTGCATCCATATGATGAAAACCACATTATTGGTTTTGGCAAAGACACCATAGAAATGAAAGGATGGAATGGAGAATCCCAGGCTTTCTATCAGGGGCTTAAGGTAGCTATTTTTGATGTCACCAATGTCAGCCAGCCGGTAGAAATGTCCCGGGTGATTATTGGTGATCGGGGAACGGACTCTGAAATACTTAACAATCACAAAGCCTTGCTCTTTTCCAAGGAAAAGAACTTAATAGCCTTTCCCGTAACCTTAATGGAATTAGCACCAAGCCAAAAACAAAACATAAACCAAATTCCCGCTTATGGTACTTTCACTTTTCAAGGGGCTTATATTTACTACATTGATTTAGAAAAAGGGCTGCAATATAAGGGACGGATTAGTCATTTGGATGCGGCTGATTACCAGCGGGCAGGTGATTATTGGTATAATAGTGCCAAAAACATAAACCGGGTGCTGTACATAGGAGAAACTCTATACACAGTATCACCCGGACGTATTCAGACTCATAAGCTTGATGATTTAAGTTTTATATCCAGCCTGGATTTAAACTAGGGCACCTGGGTTTGCGTCTGGCCACTATTTAGTATTTGTATAACACCTCCATAGCTGCATATAAGCTTGGAGGTGTTATTAAGTGCTGGTTTATTAGCTATTAACACCGTAGGGCAACCCGGAGCCCAGGGAGCAGCTATCACCGGGGTACAAGGCTGGGGCTTGAGGACACCAGGAGGAAAAGCTGCCGTAGCCGAAGCCACAGCAGGATTAGCCATGGAAGTACACATACCAAAAGGCAGTATATTAACAAATGGTTTATTATCCATAATAGTTGCTGCAGGCATAGTAGCATTTACCCTATCTGTTGGAAGAACCATCAAAGTACTAGGAGCCATACCGAAACTGCACTGAAGCGTGGCTCCATTGCAGACTAAAAATCCCATAAATTAAAACCTCCTTCTTACACTCTAAACGATCAAAGTCCCATCCCAACCTTCAGGAGGACCACTCTTATAATAATCCTCGCACAGGTAAAAATAGATACGAGCAATCTCATCCTGGCGGTTACGTTTAATAACTTCTATAAATTTGTTGCGGGCATCATAGAAGTATCCATCCTGGTAAAGTTCTATGCCTTCCTCAAATAATTCTCTGCTTTCTAATTTTAGTGCCTTAATATGTTGAGCTTCTCCGTCAATAACATCATATAAGAGCAAAGGTTCTTCCCGTCCCTCAGGTTTGATTCTACCCAGGCAACGATACTTGTATCGTTTAGGATTTTCCATCGCGTTAAGAACATCTTCCGTGATTATAATAGCACACGCCAGCTTACCGGCTAATTGGTGGAGATAAGAAGCTATATTAACATCATCAGAAATTACCGTTCCCGCCATTCTTCTCTCTTCACCTATTACTCCCAGCATCAGCGGCCCCTTGTGAATACCAATTCCTATATCGATAGGAACATAACCTGCCCTATTCCTTCCGGCATTATAATCGATTAATCTGTCTCTCAAGTCTATTGCTGCCTGTACTGCTTGGTCAGCTTTATCAGGGAAAAGGGCTAAAAATCCAGGACCAGTATACCTATCTATTAAGCCATTATTATCTCTTACAATGGGTCCCATCCAACTCAGATATGATTTAATAAAATTAAAGTTTTCTTCTGGTGTCATAGTCAAAGAAAGTTGGTAGAAAGAATGGATGTTAAGAGAAAATATGCTCATGTCCTGTCTAACCTGATCACCCAATTGAACTTTTGTAATATTTTCCTTGCCTAAGAGATTAAGGAATTGTTGTGGTACGAAACGGTAATAGGCTTCACTTAAATCCGTTATTTCCTGAATATAGCTTCTTATATAACCAGCCATATCATTAACACTGGCGCCTAAGTCTGCCACTTCATCTCCTAGGCCATCCAGTTCAACACTGAAACGGAAAGCAACACCTGGATTTACACGAGTTCTTGGCACCGCCTAATTCACCTCTTCTTATTAAAAACATCAAACATGTTCTCCGGTTCATCATTAAGCTGGCGGTTAATACGCGATATTTCCTCACACCAGCGACGACGGTCACGGTGCTCCATAGCCATAATTTCATCATGCGGCCAGTGGAAGTAATAAGCTATAAACGCTACTTCTTCATAAATGCGGTCAATAGGATAGCGTTTTATTCCACTGGTCATCTTGGAAAATTTACTTCCGTTTCAAACTCATGCTCACAACGTGGACAAACTACTTTTATATTAGGATTTTCCATTTCATTTATACGTTGATAAAAATTCTGCAGATAAGCTAAATCAACTGTAAACAGTTTTTCAATGATTTTAGTATCAATCGCCTTTAGTTCACCCAGTTTTGTAATAACACGCGACAAAACTATGATAGTAAGATAACCTGGATTCTGTTGAACCCGGGGGTCACGCAGGGGTAAAATTTCATCTGCTGCTGTAGCTAGACGCATTATACCATTACGATGTAGGTTACCCTGATCATCTATATAACCTTTGGGCAACTCAAATTCAAACTCGGTTTGAAAGGACATGTTATAATCCTCCGTTCGCTTTACGTCTTTAGTGCTTTTTTTGCTGGTACTTTTTTTCACTGCCATATATACACAACCTGTTTATTACTGGAAAAGGAAGAATTTGACCTTCTTCCTATTTTCCAGTAGTATTTTTTTATTTAGATCTTAAGAAACCTTCATATGCCAGTTCTAAGGTCTCAATTAAAACTGCCGATTCGCTGGCATTAAAGTCTGATAAAACATATTTTGAAGGCCAGGCATCATAAAAAGTCCAAGTTGCTTTAGCAACGCTTTTACCTGCGGTTCCACTACAAATAGTAATAGGCATTAAGTTGAATAATTGGACGTGAAACCCGCGAAGGAACCATGTTTTTCAAAAGCGGTGAAAAGAAATACAGAGTATTTCGACATAATCTTAATTTTAATTCTTGATTATTAATTCAAAACCCACTTGCTTCAGGCCTGTATCCACTACTATGTCTTCGATTAATATTTTGTAAAAGCAAAAAGTATAATCTTTAATGAAGGGAACTATGGATGGTACATATAGAATTATTTAATTGGTTATCTATAAAGGTATTTTAAATAATATCCCATCTTAAGTGAGTCAGACAATTAAGTTTGGAGGTGAAGGATATGGCAAATCAATTGTTAGCCAGACAACAAGAAATGCAGCCCTCTGGCCGTAAATCTAACCAAAATACAAAAACACCTACATGGCAAAAAATACAGTCAGAGCATGATAAAAACACTTTACAGCGTACAATCATGGATCCACTTGCTGCAACTCCGGCCCATATACTAAGTTTGCAAAAGGCAATAGGAAACCAGGCAGTTAGCGGAATAATCCAGGCTAAGCTTACCGTAGGCCCGGTTAATGACTACTATGAGAGGGAAGCAGACCGGGTAGCAGAGCAGGTAGTAGGTAAGTCGCACCACAACCACCAGGGTAATACTCTATCAATCAAGCCTATAGTGCAAAGGGCCTACGCCAGTCCAATAGCTGATAAAGATGAAAGTAAAGCCCATGAAACTAATTCCGCAATAGAAAACAAAATAAAAATTAACCAAGGTAGAGGGAAGCCGCTTCCTGAAAACACCAGAAATTTTATGGAATCACGATTTGGAACTGATTTAAGGCAGGTGAGGATACATACCGGTCCTGAAGCCCGGCAATTGAGCCAGGAGTTAAAAGCGGAAGCATTTACTCATGGTAAGGATATTTATATGGCTCCAGGCCGCTATAATCCTCATGCTCAATCCGGGCAGCGTTTACTGGCCCATGAGATAACCCATGTTATCCAACAAGGTGGAACCACGAATTCGCCTAATGTAGCCTCCACAGTACAGCGCTGGACTTGGGGGAAGAATAAAAAGAAAGAGGAAGAAAAACAGCAACCTACAACCCCAATAATGGATCGACCCAGTCCTACCAGCGATCCTGCTGCTTATTTAAACTGGCTCAAGACCCATCCGGGATTGTTATCCGAAAAAGAAAGACAGTTCCTCGGGGTAAAAGAACAACAGTTTAGTTTTACTGATGAACAAATGGAAACTTTCGCTAACAAGCGTAAGGCTGAACAGAGAAATGAACTATTGGCATTGCATAAAAGGAAACCTGATCCAGTAAAAAATCCGGCTGCGTATGAATACTGGTTAAAAGGCCACCCGGAGCTGCTATCAGATAAAGAAAGAGAGTATTTAGGGCCTAGAAAAAGTATTACTGATGAACAAATGGATGCTTTCTTTAACAGACGTAGAGCAGAACGGTTCAAGGAACTTGAGGCACTGGGTACCGGTAAAGGGAAGGATGCCTTTAAGCATTCCCGAGATGAAGCCGGTGATATATCCAGCATGATAGAAGACCCTCGTTTCCAGGCTCGCTATAAGGTAGACCGTAAATCTGATCATGGTAATTGGTTTGCCCGGAAATTTAAACGGGGCATAGAGGTAGCCGGTGATAAGTTGAAATTAGCAAAAAGCTATCTTCCCGGACAGCACTCGGTAGTTCCTGGTGAGGACTATGAAAAACAATTTGAAACTAAAGGGCAAAAAGCCAAACGAATTGCTAAGACTGCTGCCAAATTTGCAGGGAAAAAACTCCTTGGTAAGATTCCCTTTGTGGGCGGCGGCATGGAAATAGCCTCAGCGGTAAAAGATCATAAACGGCAAAAGAAAGCGGAAAAATTAGCTGATAAAGCATATGCCAACAAACCTAAAGATGCTATGCGAACTCCTTTTCTTACCAGCATGAGTAGAGGGTTATCGGATGAGTATTATATGAACAAGATAACTAAAGGCATATCAGCCGGAATTAGCTTGGTAAGCGATACTGTATCAACAGCCGAAGATGTTTTATCTTTTGGTTCTTCCATAGGACTTACTAAGACTGCTAACACTGTATTCAAGGGAGCAATAAAGCCAGTATTAGACGCCGGCATTAAAGGCGCTAAAACTGGACTTACAATAGGAAAACTAGCTGCTGGTACCTTAAATAAAGACCGTAAGTATCGTAAAATAGCTACTGCAGTCAAATCAGATAAATCTAGGGGTATGGCATTAGGTCGCCTGGCTGAAGAAGATCCCGAATTTGCTCATGCCATGCTTGAGCATTTGGCTCCGGGACAGATGACAATGGGGAAAGAGCTGTATACTAACACCAGGATACAGAAACCTAAAGGTGGTCACACTCTTAAGCCCAGTCAAGTAGCTAAACTGGCGCAACAGGAAAAAGCCCGGCTGCGGGAACGCCAGCGTATGGGAGCAGACCCCACCTGGTCCTTGGATAGAGAAAGCGAGCAAACTAATGCTTCCGGGCAAGAGAATTTACTGGGTGATTTATTAAAAATAGACGAAAAAAAATGGTGGGAAGATTAAGACTTAAAAGAAAAATAATTTAAAGGAGGCGGTTATTTGGCTAGTTATACAGCGATTGCTGATGCAGGTGCTTCAATTATTGAGGTACTAAGGGATAATCTAACCCCAGAACCTATCCCTTCGCCAGACCTGATCGGCTTGTGCTCACCGGCGGAAACAGGTGATTTACAATTGGGTTTATATTTATATAGCATTAAACAAAACCGGGAGTATCGCCGGGATGGAGAACTGATGCTGGTTATGACCCTTTACTATCTGTTAACTGCCTACTCTAAGGCTGACATTAAGCAACGGGCCTATGATGAAGATTATATATTAGGGGCAGCAATTCAAGTTCTATATGAGAATAACCCAATTGGTAGTGCTTACTTGCAAGGCAGTTTAGGAAGTTCGGGAGAAGAAATACGAGTTGACCAGTACTTCTTGTCACCTGATGAAATGCAAAAAATCTGGGTTTTCCCCAATACACCCTATCGCACTTCAGTAGGATATATGGTTTATCCTATAATAATTGATACCGGTGGCTTTGTCCCGGTTCCCCGGGTACGATAAATTTTAAGGTAAGGGAGAAAATATGCAAAATTTCATTACCACCACCCTGAAATTAGGACGTAAAGTATCATTGGTATTATGGTTAATTGACCAGTATACTTCCTTGGGATGTAATGAGGAGGTTAGCGTGTTCTTGAATGGCCGCCCATCTGACTTTCAGCGCAAAGCCGGGGGATATCTGGTTTTTACTGACCTGGAGGAAGATCGGTATCATATATTAATCGAGTCCCGCTACTACTTTACGGAACAGTTAGAGCTTACCCTCAGTCGTCTTGATCGGTCAGAGCCAATTGTTTATGTCCCTTTAAAACCCGCACCCCAGTACCGTTTTAATACGGGAGCAACCCTAATTAGGGCTTCACTTTGCAATAAAAATGGTGATCCGCTGATTGGCACCCTAATAACTACCTTAATTAGTAATAATTGTGCTCGCGCTAAACTGGGACGTCAGGGGGCTAAAGCTGGGGCAACTGAAATCACCCTGATAGATGTGACCGAGCGCTTGGCTCCCGGAGACTTGCTTTTAATCCGTCCTCAGAAAGCAAGCTCTGGCGAAATATGTGAAGTGACGACAATGGGAGCGGTAGAAGGTGTCTATTCCCTGAAAGGACCTTTATTATCGAACCATAGCCGCGGCGAGCTATTACTGCCGGTAACTATTACTCAAAGTGATAGCAGAGGGGAAATTGTAATTCCTATCCGTAACCTTCGTCAAAAAACATGTAGAGTTAAAATAGAAATAGCCGCTACAAATAAGCAGCAAATATTGGAGGTTGATGTTACAACTGGCTCAACGCACCACCTGGGAAAAATAGTATTATAAGCGCACGCTAACTTAAGGGGTAAACCCTTAAGTTATTAGCGACGCGATTTTAGTTCGGTAAAAATTTCATTTAGTTCTACTCCCTGCTCTACCATTAGTACCAGCAGGTGATAAATCAGGTCAGAAATTTCATATACCACTTCGTTTTTTACCCGATTCTTGGCAGCAATAATTACCTCGGAACTTTCCTCGCCAACCTTTTTCAAGATTTTATCCAAACCTTTGGCGAAAAGATAAGCAGTATAAGAACCCTCCGGCATTTTCTTCCTACGGTCACTGATTACATCATATAATTCGTAGAGTATACCCGGCCCTTGCTCGGAAGAATAGACTTTTTCCAGATCAGTTATCGACTCTTCGGTTTCATTCCCCTCAAAATCGCGGTAAAAGCAGGAATAATGGCCGGTATGGCAAGCAACACCTGTCTGGATAACCTTAATCAAAAGTGTATCCTGGTCACAGTCATAAAGTATTTCTTTAACCTCCTGGGTGTTACCCGATTTTTCACCTTTCATCCATAATTTCTGACGGCTGCGGGAATAGAACCAAGTCTTTCCTGTTTCCAGGGTTTTTTTCCATGATTCCTGATTCATATAGGCCATCATCAGGACCTGGCCGCTCTGGTAATCCTGAATTATGGCAGGTATAAGACCCTTTTCGTCAAACCTTATATTATCTATCATAATCTTACTGCTACTCCTTTTCCGGCTAAGTATTCCTTAGCCTGTTTTATGGTGTATTCGCGATAATGAAAGATAGAAGCACATAGAACAGCATCAGCTTGGCCCCTATCCAGCGCTTCATATAAATGCTCCAAATTACCAGCACCCCCGGAAGCAATAACTGGTATACCTACTGACTCACTTATGGCTGCGGTTAACTCAATGTCGTAACCATCTTTGGTTCCGTCTTTATCCATACTCGTAAGAAGAATTTCCCCAGCTCCCCGCTTCTCTACTTCCTGAGCCCACTTAATTGCATCTAATCCTGTTGCCAGTTGGCCCCCATTAATATATACTTCCCAGCCACCATTATTATTGGTGCGGGCATCTATAGCTACAACCATACACTGACTGCCGAATTTTTTTACCCCTTCCGTTATTAATGAAGGATCTTTAACGGCGGCTGAGTTAATAGATACCTTATCAGCTCCGGCATTTAAAATGTTACGAATATCATCTATAGAACTAATCCCTCCGCCAACGGCAAAGGGGATATTTACAGCACTAGCTGTTTTTCTAACCACTTCTACCATGGTTTTGCGGCCTTCAACAGAAGCACTAATATCCAAAAATACTAGTTCATCTGCTCCCTCGCGGTCATAGTAAGCCGCTAGTTCTACCGGGTCTCCAGCATCCCGTAGATTTTCAAAGTTAATCCCTTTTACTACCCTGCCTTGATAAACATCCAAACATGGAATAATCCTCTTAGCCTGCATATCTATTCCCCCTAAATCAGATTAATAATTGCTTAAATGAAAATAAACACAGATGACACAGGTCCTTCGGACACACAGATTACTACTGATTTTTTAAACTGACGACAAAGCTTTAGCAACGATTTTCATAATCGGTTGTGCCTTGTAGGTATGGCACTGAATTATAAGCAAAAATCTTAGGAAAATAAACATTATAAATTAAATAATGAAATTAAAAGAAATACAGAGTATTTCAACAATAATTCTTGATTTTTAATTCTTAATTAATTAATTTAAAAACCACCTCTTTAGGCCATATCTGCTATTATGCATTCGAATAGGCTTTTTGAGTTAATCTAATCTGTGTAATCTGCGTCTATTAACTCCTGGCTATTAGCAATGCTTCCGCCAGGTCTATCTTTTTATCATATATAGCCTTGCCAATAATGGCTCCGGTAACTCCCACAGGTTCCATTTTTTTTAGACTGCGAATATCATTAAGACTGGAGACTCCTCCCGAAGCAATTATCTCTAATCCTGTTCCCTTTGCCACTGCTTCGATAGCAATTAAATTAGGTCCCTTTAACATCCCATCGCGCGAGACATCAGTAAATACCGCCTTTTTTATCCCCAAAGCTTTCATTTGTTTGCCAAAATCCAGTACTGGAAGTGATGATGTCTGCACCCAGCCTTCCACAGCTACCATACCATCTTTGGCATCCAGACCAAGTATTATCTTATCTGAACCAAAATTGGCGATAAGTTTTCTTACAAAATCAGGACTGCTTACCGCACCACTACCAATAATTACCCGCTCTGCTCCAGCATTCAATATGTTTTCTACATCCTCTAGCCGGCGTAAGCCACCACCTACCTGAAAAGGAATATCAATAGCATCTGCTATGGACTTTATCACTGCAGTATTGCGGGGAGCACCACTAAAGGCTCCATCCAGATCAACAATATGTAACCATTCTGCTCCTTGCTCCTGAAAACTATGCGCTACCTGGGCCGGAGTATCAGAATACACCGTTTTATTATCAGCCCGCCCCTGAACCAGGCGGACACATTGCCCATCCTTTAGATCTATAGCTGGATAAATAATCATCTCAATACCTCAATTCCTCTCCAAGCTTTGATCAGAAAATAGACACTGACTATCATGAATCACACTGACCTTTTGTTCCCAACAATCATCCTCATCATTCCCTAACACCTCCAACAAGCGACCGGCGACCAGCGTGATAAAGTATCATGCTTGCCTACCCCATGCCCTAACCACCATCCCAGGGCAAGCATGATGCTTTATCTAAGCGCCGGAGGTAAGGCGAGCGACAAAGGATTTCGCTAACTCATAGCACGATCCTGACAATCATCCTCAACATCCCATGACAACCCAACCAAGAGACCGGCGACAAGCGTGATAAAGCATCATGCTTGCCTCCTTCCTTTTTTATAACTTACCCTTAGAAGACCATACTCCCTTTACCTCAGGTTCAATAGCCACTGCCATTTTTAGTGCCCGGGCAAAGGCTTTAAATATAGCTTCAATAATATGATGGGCATTATCACCTCGTATTAAGTCTATATGGATATTCATCCCGGCGGAATTAGCCACAGCCTGGAAAAATTCACGTACATTCTCGGTAGCAAAGTTTCCCACTTTTTCCCGGCCAATTGTCACATTATAAGAAAGGTAAGGACGGCCGGAAAGATCGATTACTACCCGAGCCAATGCTTCATCCATAGGAATAGTTGCTTCACCATAACGATGTATACCTTTCTTATCCTGCAAAGCATTTTTCAACACTTCACCAAAGCAAATGCCTATATCCTCCACCGTATGATGGTCATCTACTTCCAGATCACCCCGGGCGGTTATTTGCATATTAATAAGGCTGTGCACGGTTAAGAGGTTTAACATATGTGTGAAAAAAGGAATTTCCGTATCTATCTGTCCGCTACCAGTACCATCAATCTCCACCCTGATAAATATTTCCGTCTCCCCAGTTTTTCTATGCAACTCGGCAACCCTCTGTAAGTTTTGCATCAGCTATTTCCCCTTCCGCACTTTAACCGAATTAGCATGAGCAGTTAAGCCTTCTACTGTAGCCAGCTTTATTATGTCATCAGCATCTTCCTGGATACTATCGGCAGAATAATAAATAATACTGGATGCTTTCATAAAAGTGTCTACAGTTACCGGGGAATAAAAGCGAGCTGTACCACCAGTAGGCAGTATATGATTAGGGCCGGCATAATAATCTCCTACTGGTTCCGGGGTATACTGCCCCATAAATATGGCGCCGGCATTATGAATACGGGATAAAATAGAAAAAGGGTCATCCACCATTAGCTCCAGGTGCTCGGGAGCTATTTGATTAGCTATATCGCAGGCCTCATTAATACTTGAAACCAAAATAAAAGCTCCATAGTCCTGCAGGGATTTTTCAATAATGTCACGACGTGACAGGTTTTTTATCTGACGGTTGATTTCATTTTCTACCTCATCAATTAATTCTTCACTATTGGTTATTAAAATGCTGCGGGCTAAAACATCGTGCTCCGCCTGAGACATCATGTCTGCCGCCAAATAAACGGGATTAGCCTTATTATCTGCTATAATTAATATTTCACTGGGTCCGGCTAACATATCAATATTTACATCACCGTAGACCATTTTTTTAGCCAGGGTAACATAAATATTCCCCGGTCCACTGATTAAGTCTACTTTTTTTACTAAATCCGTTCCCCAAGCTAACGCAAAGATAGCCTGAGCACCGCCCATCTTATAAATTTCTGTGAGATCGAGTTCAGCAGCCGCTACCAAAGTATAGGGATTAATATTGCCATCCTGATCAGGGGGACTTACCATAACAATTTCTTCAACTCCCACTACCTGAGCAGGTATTGCATTCATTAATACCGAAGAAGGATATGCAGCTGTTCCTCCGGGAACATAAATACCTACCCTTTTAAGGGGTCTAAATAACTGCCCTAAAATATTGCCACGTTCATCGGGTTTAATCCAGGAGTTTCTAAGCTGTCGGGAATGAAAAGCTTCTATATTATCAATGGCTGAACGTAAGGCAAAGATATAGTCATCGTCAACTTTAGCATATGCTTCTTCGATCTCTTTATCACTGACCAAAAAGTTATCTTTATTAATGCTGGCCTTATCAAATTTTAAGGTATAATCAAATACGGCTTTATCACCCTTTTCCCGCACCTGCTGGCCTATTTGAGCCACTCTTTCTTCGTATTCTTTCCAGCTGGCATGAGTTAAATTAAGAAAGTTCTTAATTTCTGTACTATCTGCTTTAATTCGCCTTATTTTCACTAACCTTCTTCCTCCCTGATTATTCTTTGCATGGTTTCAATCAAAGGCTGAATTCTATCATACTTGGTTCTATAGCTTACCCGATTAACAATAAGCCGGGTGGTTGAGTCCATTATCTTCACCAATTCTATCAGGTTATTCTCGCGCAGGGTTTGCCCGGTGGAAACGATATCCACAATAATATCGGAAATACCCATAATAGGTGCTAATTCCACATTACCATGCAGCTTAATTATTTCTACCTGCAGACCCTGACTGCGGAAGAACCGCTCAGCTACTGCTGGAAATTTTGTGGCCACCCGCTTATAGTTAAGGTCTTTGAGATTAGCATTTTTCATCTTTTCTGGAGCTGCTACTACAAAGCGGCAGTACCCATATTTAAGATCAACCATTTCAAAAACATCCCTAGCCTGCTCAACAATAACATCTTTACCCACTATACCAAGATCAGCTGCCCCTTGCTCTACATAGGTAGGAACATCAGTAGGCCGGCACATAATGTATTTTATGGCATCCTTTTCATAGCTAAATACCATATTACGGCTGTCTGGATCTATTCCTTCTGCCGGCAAGCCTACTTTCTTAAGCATCTTTTTCGTAGGCTTCAGCAAAGTTCCCTTGGAAAGGGCTATAGTTAAATAATCTCGTTGCACAACATTCTCCTCCAAAATTTTTACCACTGATCAACACTGAGTCATATTAAAAAAAACAATTCGTTTTTATAAAACTGTAGAATCTAATTATTCCAAGTACAGCAAAGTACAGTTTTTTTCCTGGGCTATTTGCTGCAGAGTTTGCCTGCTATTACCTTCTACATCCATTTCTACAATATATCCATCAGCTCGTAATTGTCTGGCTTTATCCACCATTGCGGTAAAGTCGTTACCACCCAATAAATAACGCCGTGGTTCATTATCCTGAGCTGCTTTCAAAACCAAAGCCAGACGATCCATACCTAGAGAGAAACCAGTTGCTGGTCGCGGAAAACCAAATTTGCCCATAAGATTGTCGTAACGGCCACCGCCCAATAAACCATAGCCCAGATCAGGTGAATAACCTTCAAATACAATTCCAGTATAATAGTCAAGACCCCTAAGCACTCCCATATCCAGTACTATATTATCCTGTACCCCGGTTATTTTTAGGGCATTATATATTTGTATCAGATCATTTACAGCCATAGAAGCATTACGATTCTTCTCCACCCAGGGAATCTTGTTTAAGACTTCCAGTCCCCCATGCAATACTGGTAGAGCTGCTATGGTTTCCTTTAGACCATCGGCAATAGTCACATTCTCTAACACTCGGGATAATTCGACCAGATCTTTTCTCTCCACTAAGGTTCTGATTAAGTTCCTTTCTTCCAAAGCCATGCCACTATCATCCAAAAGGCTGTTAAATATCCCTATTTGGTTAAGGCTGAGTTTGAAATTATCCAGTCCAATTTCCTGTAACGCCTGAGCTGCGATAGTAATAATCTCCACATCTGCTCTTACCCCCGAAGCTCCTATAAGTTCAGTTCCCAGTTGCCAGAATTCCCGGTATTGAGCTAAATGAGGCTGCACATGACGAAATACATTAGCGCGGTAAAACAGGCGGTGAGGAAAACGGGTATCCTGCATGTGGGTTGCTGCTAATCGGGCAATTGAAACCGTCACTTCCGGACGCAGGGATAGTATTCCCCCTTCCCGATCCATAAATAAAAAAAGTTCTTGGCGTATGTTCCCCCCTGCCCCATTTTCTACTACTTCCAGATATTCGAAGGTAGGGGTAATAACTTCCTCATACCCATAACTCTGAAAAAGCCGGGTTGCTTTGTTTTCAATGGACCGCATCATCTTAACCTCTGCGGGGAGTAAGTCTCTTAGTCCTTTGGGGATTTCTTTTTTCTTCATGATCTTTCTCCTCATTCATGTATCGTAATACCCTTTTATAACCATCGGCACCGTAATTCAGACATCGCTTGACCCTGCTAATAGTAGCCGTACTAGCTCCGGTACTGCTAGCTATAGTATTATAAGTAACATCCTGGGAGAGAAGACGAGCTACCTGCAAGCGCTGAGCCAAGGCTTTGATTTCACTAATGGTACATAGATCATCCAATAGGCGATATACATCATCCTCATTTTTTAGAGTCAAGAGAGCTTTAACTAGAATATCAGTATTCTCATCTTGCCAATTGGGTTTGAAGGTCAATCGTATCCCTCCCTTATATGTTTATAACAACTTATTGCCGTTAATCACCAATTCAAACTCACATTTTAAATATTCTGCTGCCCGGCGGGACATTAGCATTTTAGTCAAAAAAATCTCAAAATACTCCATTACCGAACAAACACTGGTATCAATATCAATTATCAAACTGATTACGCGTTTTTCCTTATCTATTACCAGGTTTGAACTGGTAACCGCATAATTAACACGGTCGCGGGGTGTAAATTGCGCTATATCATGTTTCCGTACTCGAGAACGGTGAACATCTGATTTATCTGCCAGTATGAGAGCGGCAGCAACATTATTAACGCTGTTACCACCGGCATGTTCCTCGTGATTACCGATAGCCCCAATGATAATAGCAATTTCCTCCGGCTCCATTTTCATTTCCATTAAAATATTAAAAGCCAGTAGTGCTCCAGACATCCCATGTCCATAGCGGTTAATTAAATTACCAATGTCATGTAAATAACCGGCAATAGCTCCTAGTTCTGCTTCTCTTTCGGAATAGCCTAAAGTGATTAATATCTCTTTACATAATCTTGAGGTTAATTCAGCATGATGAATGTTATGCTCAATTGCCCCAATACTACCAATATAATCATTACCTATTTGCATATACTGCTTAACTACAGGATTCTCTTTTACCATAGCTAGTGTTACCATGGTAGGGCTCCCCTCCGCTTATTCAGTCCTCAAGTTCTTTTAATAGTTTATGAGCTTCCCGGGCAGCCCGGGTTCCCTCAGGTATTGATGTAATTTTCTGCAATGCTTCTTCCTTATTGCCTTTTTGTAAAAGACTTTTCGCTTCGTTCAGGATTAGAGCGGCTTTTTTCTCCTTTTGGGCTTCGGCAATTTTATCCTGCATTTTTTCGGTACGCCCAATTTTCTCTAATTCCCGGTAAAGGGAAATGGCCTGATCATATTTTCCTTCTGCTACTAGAACCGCACCCTCACTGATTATCTTACGGGTTTCTATACGCTCGGGAAGATCAGTTAGCATGTAGATATAGCCTCCAGAAACTGCTAATAATCCAAGAAAACAAATAATCCAAACGGGTGAATAAGGCCGTCTTTTTATCAATAAGCTTAGAAATAAAATAAACGGAATTCCTAACATAAAGGTGGTTTTTAAGAATTCCCGGGCTGGCAAATTGAATATCATTAAAATAATTGCAATTACAATGCCCAGTCTAACAAAAGGAGATCTCACAGCTATACCCCCTGATTTAAGGCTTTACGCCCTATATCGTTACGGTAATGCATCCCCTCAAAATGTATATGCTTTATCTCCGAATAAACCTTGTCTATGGCTTCTTTAATATCTGCTCCTCTACTTACTAGAGCCAGCACCCGACCACCATTGCTATATACTATTCCATCTTTGACCGCTGTGCCCGCATGAAAAACTATAGTTTCAGCTTTTAACTTATCCAGTCCGGTTATTTTTTTACCTTTTTCATAGCTTCCCGGGTAACCTTTGGATGCCAACACTACGCAAATACAGCTACCTTTTTCAATGTCTACCTTATAATCAGCTAATTGCCCATCAACCGCTGCTTCTAATAAGGGCAATATATCACCTTTGAGCATGGGCATAATAACTTGGGTCTCGGGGTCGCCGAAACGAGCATTAAACTCTAACACCTTAGGCCCTTCAGATGTAATCATTAAACCAGCATATAGTACTCCTTGATAAGGGCATCCCTCTGCCTCCATAGCCTTAAGCACCGGTTTTATAATACGTTCCTCAACTTCCTGGTTTAGCTCTGCCGTATATATGGGAGGATTGACATAAGCGCCCATACCTCCAGTATTAGGGCCTTGGTCATTATCAAAAACCTGCTTATGATCCTGAGCAGATATAAGATTTACAAAATTCTGGCCGTCACTGATAATAAAAACGCTAACTTCTTCACCGTATAAACATTCTTCAATAACAACCTGGTCACCAGCTTCCCCCAAACTGCGGTTCAACATTATATTATCCAGTGCTTCTTTAGCTTCTTGCCAGTTTTGGGCTACAACTACTCCTTTGCCTGCAGCTAATCCATCCGCCTTAATTACTACTGCTTGACCTCTATCAGTGTAATTTTTTGCATAATTTTGGGCTTTTGTTATATCCCGGAATACCTCAAAACTAGCAGTGGGTATATCATAATTTTTCATTAGTTTTTTAGTAAAGGCTTTGCTCCCCTCCAAGCGGGCAGCAGCAGCAGTTGGTCCAAATATCTTCAGACCGGCACCCCGGAATTTATCTACTATACCTGCCATAAGCGGCGCTTCCGGTCCTACCACGGTCAAGTCAATGTTTTCCCTCTGGGCAAACTGAAGTAATTCTTCTATATTATCAGCTGATATATTTACACATTCCGCTAGCTGTGCTATTCCCGGATTACCAGGAGCAACATACAGTTTTTCTATTTGCGGACTTTGAGCTAATTTCCAAGCCAGCGCATGCTCGCGCCCTCCCTGACCTATAACTAATAGCTTTTTACCCATAACTACCTCCTGTGAGTATTTCCGATGCGAAACACGGGGAAACTTAATACGCGTTTTTGTGTCTATCTTTAATGTCTAAAGTGTCTTACTCCGGTAAATACCATGGCAATACCATGGCGGTTGCATTCATCGATGCTTTCCTGGTCGCGGATTGAGCCGCCAGGCTGAATTATAGCCGAAATACCGTAACGTGCTGCCATTTCCACTGTATCTTTAAAGGGGAAGAAAGCATCAGAAGCCATAACTGCCCCTTTAGCCTTATCACCAGCTTGTTTTAAAGCTATTTCTGCAGAACCTACACGATTCATCTGCCCAGCACCTATACCTATACCCATACCATCACGGGTTACTACTATGGCATTGGATTTAACATGCTTAACTACTTTCCAGGCAAAAGCTAATTCTTTTAACTGTTCCGGGCTAGGAGCAACATCGGTAACTACCTGTAGCTCGTCCAAATTTATTTCTCGGGTATCTTTTTCCTGAATTACAAATCCACCGCTTACTGTTTTTAATATCATTTCCTTACTATTATCTATTGCTAATTCCAATACCCGCAGGTTTTTCTTGGTCTGCAAACGCTTTAGGGCATCATCATCGTATCCAGGTGCAATTACAACTTCCATAAAGGGTTCTACCACCTTATCAGCAGTGGCCAGGTCAACTTTCCGGTTAAAGGCAATAATACCACCGAAAGCAGATACGGGATCACAAGCAAAGGCTTTAGTATAGGCCTGTTCCAATGTATCAGCTATGGCAATACCACAGGGGTTAGTATGTTTAATTATGGCACAGGCAGGTTCATCAAATTCCTTTACTAACTCCCAGGCAGCCTCGGTATCAATTATGTTATTATAGGATAACTCCTTGCCATTAAGTACTTTGGCATCGGCAAGTCCGCTTCCCGGATTCATATTACGATAAAAACAGGCCTGCTGATGGGGGTTTTCTCCATAGCGCAAGTCATAAACCTTTTCTCCGGCCAGGATAAAATTATCGTTAAAGTAACTGTTATTTAGACTAGACAAATAAGCAGCTATCATGGAATCATAAGCAGCAGTATGGCTGAAGGCTTCTAAGGCCAATTTGAGCCGCATTTCCTGACTCACTTCACCTTTTCTTAATTCTTCTAACACCAGTGTGTAGTTCTCAGGCTTTACGATAACAACTACGTGTTGATAATTCTTGGCAGCTGCACGAACCATGCTGGGACCGCCAATGTCGATATTCTCAATAGCCTCTTCCTTAGTAACCCCGGGTTTTGATATAGTTTCCCGGAAAGGATAAAGATTAACCACTACTATATCTATTGGCTCAATTTGGTTCTGCTGTAGTTGTTCCATATGTTGAGCTACATCTCTGCGAGCTAGTATTCCGCCATGAATAGCCGGGTGCAGAGTCTTAACCCTACCATCCATTATCTCAGGGAAACCAGTAATATCCGCTACCTGTTTAACTGCTATTCCCGCTTCCTGCAAGGTTTTATATGTCCCACCAGTAGAAATTATCTCGTAACCAAGCTCTTCCAAACCGCGAGCAAATTCCACTATGCCTTCTTTGTTAGATACACTTATTAGCGCTCTCTTCATTCCTTAAACCTCCTTATATACTTTTTATTCTGCTAAAAAAGCCTATTCGAATACAAAATATTGATTATGCTGCAAAAATGCCTATTCGAATGCATAACAGTGAATAATAGGCCTTAAGTTAAGTGGATTTTCAATTAATAATTAAGAATTAAAAATTAAGAATTATTGTAGAAATACTCCGTATTTCTTTTATTTTTGCAAGAATCAGTGTTCAATCAACAACCTTAATAGTGGCCAAAGGAAGTTTCAAGCACCCCCTTTGGGGATGAAACTATGGTTATTTTCTACTAATCCGGCATGCCTATGTCAACTCAACCACTAATAAAAAAGTAGCATAAACGTAATCGTAAGTATAAAAATAAAGAATCAGTGTTAATCATAAATTTCAGTGTTGTTCAGTGTCTATTTAAAAAACCGTGTCAATTCGTGCGCCCGCAGGGTCTGTGTAATCTGTGTCTATTCCCCTCCGCGGGTTCCGCGTCTAATTATTCAACCTTAGCACATTTATTGCTTTTTGTAGTAAAGCTTCTAGAGCTCCGTATATAAAAAGTAGGGGAAAACCCTGTTTTCCCGACCTTGATTCAAAATACTTAATAATCTTAATTCTTAATAATTACTCTACGTCCCTCGACATAGACCTTGCCTTCCGCCAGGAGCTGCAGGGAGCGCCAGTATATTTGGTGTTCCTCTACCAGTATCCTGTCAGCCAGGGTTTCACTATTATCATCCGGAAGTACTGGCACGGCTGCCTGCATTATTATTGGTCCGGTATCCATTCCTTCATCTACTATATGTACAGTACAGCCGCTTACCTTAACCCCATAATCCAACGCCTGTTGTTGTGCATGCAGTCCGGGAAATGATGGTAGTAAAGCAGGGTGGATATTAATAATTCGGTAGGGATAAGTATCTAACAAAACTTTCCCCACCAATCGCATATAGCCAGCCAAAGCTACTACGGTAACCAAGTGGTCCTTTAATACCTTAACTATTTGGGCTTCATATTGTTCGCGGCTTTCGTAATCTTGAGGATTAATATAAATCGCATCTATATTTCGTTTTCGCGCCTTTTCTAAAACAGGGGCAAATTGCTTATCACTTATCAGCACTTTGATATCTGCATTCAGTTCTCCTCTATCTATGGCCTGGCACAAAGCTTCAAAATTACTCCCTCGACCTGAAGCCAGTACCGCCAAATGTAAACGGCCAGGTTGTATAACTTGCATCATCTTATTACTACCCTTTCTTGCTCCTTGCTTACCCTTCCTATAACTATAGGCTTTTCCGCTTTACTATGCAAGCACTTTAAAGCTTTATCATGGTAATGTGGTGAAACAACTATTATATAACCAATACCCATATTAAAAGTCCTGAACATCTCATGACGGGAAACCTGTCCCAATTCAGCAATTAAATTGAAAATCGCCGGTGTTTTTATGACGGAGCTATCAATTTCTGCCCCTAACCCAGCCGGTAAAATCCGCTGCAGATTTTCCCCTATACCTCCACCGGTAATATGGGCCATACCTCTAATCTCTATTTTCTCCAATAAGGATAAAATGGTTTTTACATAAATTCGGGTAGGGGTAAGTAAGACCTCACCGAGATTAGTTCCCAACACTTCTACATAATCCTCAACTTTCAGCCCGGCCTTTTCCAGTAGTACTTTCCGGGCTAGAGAAAATCCATTGGAATGTAAACCAGAAGATGGCAGACCTATTAAAAAGTCACCATCTTCTATATTGCTTCCGTCTATAAGCTGCGAATGCTCTACTACTCCAACGGCAAACCCGGCCAGGTCATATTCATCCTTGGCATAAAAACCTGGCATCTCCGCCGTTTCGCCTCCAAGTAAAGCACATCCTGCCTGCTGGCATCCCAGGCTAACCCCTTTAACCAGGGCTTCTACCAGATCAGGTTGCAGCTTCCCCAAGCCAATATAGTCCAAGAAAAACAAGGGTTCAGCTCCATGGGTTAAAATATCATTAACACACATTGCTACCAAGTCGATACCTACTGTATCGTGTATTCCCATCATTTGAGCAATTTTAAGCTTGGTTCCAACCCCGTCAGTTCCGGAAACCAATACCGGTTCCCTATATTTGCCGCTATTAAAAGCAAAAAGACCTCCAAATGAGCCTATATCTGCTAATACTTCCGGCCTCTTGGTTTTCGCTACCCATTTTTTTATCATTTCCACAGACTGGTTAGCGGAATCAATATCAACCCCGGCATCTTTGTAGCTTATTCCCTTTTGGCTCATAATTTAAACCTCCACTGATTCTATTGGTACAGGATAATTACCACTAAAGCAGGCATCACAGAAGAAAGGATAACTCTTCTGCAGGGCATCCCTCATTCCTTCCCGGCTGATATAATGCAAGCTATCTGCTCCAATAAAATCTCGTATTTCATCTATTTCCATATTATTAGCAATTAGCTCTTCTCGCCTGGATGTATCTATTCCATAATAACAAGGATATTTTGTCGGTGGTGAAGCTACCGCCATATGGACCTCTTTGGCACCGGCATCTCTTAACATCTGCACAATCTTTTTGCTAGTTGTCCCCCGGACTATGGAATCATCCACCATGATTATGCGCTTACCTTTTACTACCTCCTGTATAGCATTAAGTTTCAACCGCACTCCCAGCTCCCGCATCTCTTGTGTCGGCTGAATAAAGGTCCTTCCTATATAACGGTTTTTCATTAAACCTTCTTCAAAGGGCAGGCCAGCTTCTTCTGCATATCCCAGAGCTGCAGAAGTTCCCGAATCCGGCACCGAAATAACCAGGTCCGCATCTATACCACATTCCTGGGCTAATTTACGACCTATACAGCGACGTGCCTGGTAAACATTTATACCGTCTATGGTGCTATCAGGACGAGCAAAGTAGATATACTCAAAAATACAATGGGCACTACGAGGTGAGTTAATAACCTGATGAGAGCGCATTCCTTTACTATCAATAACCACAATCTCTCCCGGGTTTACATCCCGGACAAAATCAGCCCCTATGGTATCAAGAGCTGCCGATTCCGAGGCTAAAACATAGTTACCTTTGAAGTTGCCAATACACATGGGTCTAATCCCCATTTGATCACGAACTCCTACCAGCCGATCTTCGGTCATTATAAGCAGAGCAAAAGCTCCCTTCATATCTATCAAACACTTAGCCAGTGCATCCTCCATCTTATCCTGGGAATAACGGGCTAACAGGTTAGCTATTATTTCTGTATCAGTTGTAGTTTGGAATACTGATCCATAAGTAGCCAGGCGTTTTTTTAATTCCACTGTGTTTACTAGATTTCCATTTTGAGCTAAGGCTACCATTCCATTAAGATAATGAAATACTAAAGGTTGAGCATTAACCAATCCACTTTCCCCGGTGGTAGAGTAACGTACATGGCCAATAGCAATGTGCCCACGCAAATCCTCCAGGGCTCTGGGTTTAATTACTTCGGATACTAGCCCCGAACCTTTATAAAGATTTATATTATGCCCACTTGAAACTGCAATCCCGGCACTTTCCTGACCCCGGTGCTGTAGTGCATAAAGCCCGTAATAGGTTATCCGCGCTGCATCAGTGTCAGAAATAGGGTTATTCAGAAATATACCAAATACTCCACATTCGTCCTTGAACTTATCCTCTATTTCATAATGCATTTAATAGCCCCCCATATTTTTGAGCTTCTTTTCTTCATAGTTCCATATCATTCCTTTAGTATCTTCTATTCTAATTTATTGGATCCCCTTCTCGCTAAGGTAGGCTTGAGCACCTTTTTCCTTGAGCGTTTTGTCTTTATTTAAAACTTCAGTAGCCATGCGGGAACGGTATTGAAGCATTTTCGTCTGCAAACTTGGGTCGCTCAGCCCTAATATTTGCAGAGCGAGCAAAGCGGCATTAGCACTTCCGTTAATGGCAACGGTAGCAACCGGGATCCCCCGTGGCATTTGTACAATTGAGTAAAGTGAATCCACTCCGGAAAGGGTACTTGTCTTTATAGGTACCCCAATTACCGGTATAACTGTGTAAGCGGCAATAACTCCAGGAAGATGGGCTGCCCCGCCGGCACCGGCAATTATTACTTTTATGCCGCGATCCCGGGCACTAGAAGCATAGTTAGCAGTCTGCTCTGGTAAACGGTGCGCAGAACAGATCGTCATCTCATAATCAACCCCGAAGCTTTCTAAAATATCACCCGCCTCTTTCATAATCGCCAAATCAGAATCGCTGCCCATGATAATCCCTACCGTAGGCATTATAACGCCTCCTTTAATTCTTTAATAATGTATTGGTATGTAGGCACGCAAAATGTGCTAATTAACTTAGTTGCAAACATACATCTTTTCTATACTTTTCCCATCTATTACGTCTATTTTACACACATATTTCTGTGTAACTAAGGTTTTTTAAAGATTACATAAAAATTTAAAGCCCGGGCGGAGGATTCTAACCGAAACCTATCCGCCTGGGCTTTTATCCCTATACGGTGTAGTGCTTTAAAAAGCACCTGTGCCACTTGGACCTGTCCATGTCCTGCATGCGGAACCCTAGACACACTTTCGCGTTTCTGTTATTACTTTACACCCTGATATTAACAGAGCTTATGTAGTGTGTCAACTTATGTGGGATGTATTCTATAATTGTTCCAACCTTTCTTTTAGCTTAACTATTTCTTCATGTAATAACTGCGCTTCGTTGGCGATATTTTCATTATCAATATTCTTGAGAAATGTAAAATTAGTCTCCTTTTCCAATTGATCAAGCTTGGCAGCTAAGTCACTTGCCAGACATCTTATGAAATCCTCCACTACTCTCCTCCTTAACTAAATCTGCAAAAAAGCTTATTCCAATGCATAAAAGGGAATACCAGACCTGAAGTAAATGGTTTTGAATTAATTCTTGCCTAGAAAGCAAGGAGTTATACTAAAACCAGAACTAACCATAATAATGTTATACAGTGATAGCAAATATATGATTATGCGTATTATTATTTAAAGAAGTTATAATGGTAAATATTAAACATAGAAAGGAAGAATGTGAGTTGAAGAAAAAAGGTCTTGTTTTGTTTATAATGATCAGCCTGGTGTTTGGAATACTGGTACTGAGCGGTTGTCAATCCTCTAACCAAACAGAACCGAACAATAATGAAAAACCGGGAATTAATAATAAACCCAACACAAATACTATGGAAATAGTGCTATATTTCAGTGATGATCAAGCTGAATTCCTGATACCTGAAAAACGGAACATTACCATTGAGGAAAACGCTAATGATGAAGTTTTGGCTAAAAGCATAGTTAATGAACTAATTGCTGGTCCCAATGACAAAAATTTAAGTGCTACTATACCCAGCGGAACCAAACTACTGGCACTGTCAATAGCAGATGGCATAGCCACAGTAGACTTTAGCAACGAGATAAGAAGCAACCATCCAGGAGGCAGTGCCGGAGAAACCATAACCCTGGGTTCCATAGTTAACACACTTACTGAACTCCAATCAATTAAATCAGTACAGATATTAATTGCCGGTAAAAAGGTCGATACTTTAGCAGGACACTGGGACATATCTGAGCCTTTGGAAAGAAATGAAGATATCATAAAGCAGCAATAACCATTAACCCTCCAGCAGTTAAAATGCCGGAGGGTTTTTTTCATAATAAAGAAAATTATTTATTATAGCGGAAAATTATAAAACATATATGTTTAGTTCGACTGAAAAAGTTATAATTATCCATAAGGTTGATGTGGCAACATTAATTGTGAACAATAGTGAACATAAGTAGTAGCCGCGACCTTAATAGTGAGCAAAGCGAACATCGGTAGTAACCAAAGGATGAAGGGTGAAAGGTGAACCCGCGGAAATCTAAATAACATAATAATGTACTAAAATTGCTGAAAATAAAAGAAATGCGAAGTATTTCAACAATAATTCTTAATTATTAATTCAAACCCACTAGAATTGGTATTATGCATTCAAAAAAGGATTTTTACAGTAGAATCATATTCTACTTAAGGAGAGTATTATGAAAACAGATTTTCAGGTCATATTTTGGGGAGTACGCGGTTCTATTCCCGTACCAGGTCCTGATACTCTGCAATACGGGGGAAATACTTCCTGTGTTCAGGTACAGATAAAGGATCGATTGTTTATATTTGATGCAGGAAGCGGTATTTATAAACTGGGTCAAAAGTTGGTTAAAACTGCTAAGCCGCTAAGTGGTGATATTTTTATTTCTCATACTCACTGGGATCATATTCAGGGCTTTCCTTTCTTTGCACCCGCCTATAAAAAAGAAAACTCTTTTAGAATTTATGGTCCGACTTTTAAAGGCAGCAATTTTGCCGATATCATGTCCGGGCAAATGCACTATCATTATTTTCCTGTAAGTTTGGAAAAAATGGGAGCAATCTTCACATTCAGGGAGCTTGAAAGCGGTGACACCCTAGAATTAGGCGATGGTATCAGAGTGACCACCACCCTGAATAACCACCCTAATGGGGGACTTTCCTATCGCCTGGACTACGGGGGACGTTCCTGCTGCTATGTTACAGATTATGAACACTTTCCCAAAATTAACCAAGGATTATGCAATTTTGTAAAAGGCTCTGACCTACTGATATATGACTCCAGTTTTACTGATGAAGAATATCCTAGTTATATAGGCTATGGTCATTCTACCTGGCAGGAAGGAATAAAATTAATGGAAACAGCAGAAGCAAAAAAATTAATACTTTTTCATCACGCTGATTTCCGTTCTGATATTGAAATGGAAAAAATAGAAAAAACGGCGCAGGCTCGCAATGCTAATTGCCTTGCTGCCCGCGAGGGAATGGTGATTAATCTGTGAAAAGATATACTCCGGAAATTCTGGAACAGATTGAAGATATAATTAAAATCGGCATTGCACTTTCAGCAGAAAAAGATAAAAATCGGCTTTTAGAAATGATTGTAACTGAAGCCCGGCGGATAACTAATGCTGATGGCGGAACTTTGTATTTGTGTGAAGGCAATTACCTAATCTATAAGATTATGCAAAATGAAAGTATGCAAGTATTTCTTGGGGGTCAGGGGGAACCTGTTAACCAGCCTCCAGTTGCATTAATAAAGGAAAATGTATCAGCTTATGCGGCTATTACCCGCAAGAGTATAAATATCCCTGACGTATATCAGGTTAAGGAGTTTGATTTCTCCGGTCCCCGCAAATTTGATTCGGCTACCGGTTATAAGACCTTATCTATGCTGGTAATACCGTTGGAAAATCATGAAGAAACGGTCATAGGGGTTCTGCAGCTTATAAATGCCCGTGATGAGGAGGGAAATCTTATTCCCTTTGCCCCCTATTTTGAGAATGTAATAAGGGCTTTAGCATCCCAGGCGGCTATTCTCCTCACTAATATGCAGTTACTTAATGACATCGAAAACTTGTTTAATTCCTTTGTTAAAGTCATGGCCACGGCCATTGATTCCCGGACTCCCTATAACGCTAACCATACCCGTCGGGTAGCCCTACTTGCCGGGGAACTAGCTCGTGCAATTAACCAGGAAAATTTAGATAATCCGGTCTTTGATGAGGACCGTATCACCCAACTAGTCATGGCAGGCTGGCTTCATGATATTGGTAAGATAGCCACTCCTCTGGAGATAATGAATAAGGCTACCCGTATTGAAAAACAGTTAAATCTTATTATGCAGCGTTTTGATTACATATTTACTGCTCAACAAGCCCAATACCTGCAAGAGAAATTAAACCTCTGGGGGCATGCTGAAGAACTGGAACGTTTGGAAAAACGCTGGGAAGAGGAACAAAACTATCTGGAGTATTCCCGGGAACTAATTTTAAAGTGTAATAATCCCGCAACCTTTATAGATGATACTATCCGAGAGAAAATTAGAGAAATTGCCAGCCACACTTATCTGGATCGCAATGGTCAAAGAAAACCCTGGCTTACGGAAGAAGAAGTTACAGCCCTTAGTGTAGCTAAAGGAACTCTGACAGAAAAGGAACGCCGCATTATGGAAGAGCATGTTGCAGTAACAGCCCGACTGCTTGATCAAATTCCGTTTACCCGCAAATTAAAAGACGTTCCTTTCTTTGCATCTATTCATCATGAACATCTGAATGGCAATGGATACCCCCATGGGCTTAAGGGAGAAGAGATTCCCATAGAAGGACGTATACTGGCTCTGGTTGATGTTTTTGATGCCTTAACTGCCGATGACCGCCCTTATAAAAAAGCTATGCCTCTGGAGCAAGCACTCAAAATCTTAGGGTTCATGGTTAAGGACGGGGAATTAGATGGAAAGCTGCTGGAAATATTCATTAGGAATAAAGTATGGGAAAAAATCTAAACTCCCGAGATAAAACAGAAATATTATACAAAGGCAAAAGCAGTTTTGATAATGAATTAATCAAAACTGCTTTTTTATCATTTAGAATATATCTAAAATTCTTACTCCCACTCTATTGTTCCCGGGGGTTTAGAGGTAATATCATAAGCCACTCTATTAACCCCTTTTACTTCATTTACTATTCGACGGGCCATAATATCCAGCAGCTCCCAGGGCAACTGAGCTACTTCAGCCGTCATGGCATCATCACTTATAACCGCCCGAATGATAATGGGGTAAGCATAGGTACGAGAGTCGCCCATGACTCCCACACTCCTTATTGGCGGCAATACAGCAAAAGCCTGCCAGATTTCCCGCTCAAGACCGGCTTTCCTGACCTCATCCCGGACGATAGCATCTGCTTCACGCAGTATGTCCAGTTTCTCCTTAGTAACCTCTTCCAACACCCTTACCCCCAGGCCAGGGCCGGGAAAAGGCTGACGCCAAATAATATCAGGGGAAATACCTAATTTTTCACCTATTACACGTACCTCGTCTTTAAAAAGGAGACGCAAAGGCTCAATAAGTTGAAATTCCATATCCTCAGGTAAACCCCCAACATTGTGATGGCTCTTGATAGTCTGAGCCGTACGAGTACCACTCTCAACAATATCAGGATAGATGGTTCCTTGCACCAGGTAATCTATCTCACCTAGCTTGGCCTTCTCCTCTTCAAAAACCCGAATAAATTCTTCACCGATTATTTTACGCTTTTGCTCCGGGTCGGTTACCCCCTTTAATCGAGCTAAGAACCGGTCAGCGGCAGGAACAAAAACCAAGTTCATTTTCATTTGCTCCTGAAAGGTTGCTATAATCTGTTCCGATTCACCTTTACGCATTAAACCAGTATCAACATAGACACATACCAATTGATCACCTACGGCTTTATGCACCAGGGTTGCAGCCACTGCAGAGTCTACTCCGCCGCTAAGAGCGCACAAAACCTTTTTGTCCCCTACCCTTTCCTTAATATCGGCAATAGTTTCATCAATAAAACTACTCAAGTTCCAGTCTCCTTTAAGCCCAGCGATGGAAAATAAAAAATTACTCAGAATATCCCTACCATGTATTGTATGCTTAACCTCCGGGTGGAATTGTACTCCGTATAGTTTCCGGGTAGGGTTACTCATGGCCGCAATGGGACAATTATCCGTATCGGCACTAATTATAAAACCAGGAGGAAGGCTCTTTATAGCATCGCCATGGCTCATCCACACTTGCATTTCCCTGGGTATTCCTTTAAAAAGCAAATCCTCTTTTACCACGCGCAACTGACTACGGCCATATTCACGTAATACATTACCCGCTACTACGCCACCCATCATCTTGGCCAATAACTGCATACCATAACATATACCCAGGATAGGTATACCTAGTTCAAAGATACCAGGATCACAGACCGGAGCTCCTTTTTCATGCACACTGGCAGGACCACCGGTGAGTATAATAGCCTTAGGATTCTTCTCTTTTATCTCCTCAAGGCTGGTATCATAGGGCAGCATTTCACTGTAAACGGACAATTCGCGAATCCGGCGGGCAATCAATTGATTATACTGTCCTCCAAAATCCAGAACTACAACTAGTTCTTTATCCATTAATTACACCTCTATTTCTCATATACTGATGGTTTTAAGATACACACTGCCGGATAGTTGCGGTATTTACCAGCATAATCCAAGCCATATCCAACTATAAAATGATCCTCAATTGTAAAACCTACATATTTAGGGGCTACCGGACTTTTGCGCCGGGATGGTTTGTCCAGCAAACAACAAATATTAACACTTTCAGGATTTCTTTTCTTAAATAATTCCTGTATGTAATTAAGGGTTAAACCGGTATCCACTATATCTTCAACCAGAAGAACACTCTTACCTTCAACTGAATAATCTAAATCTTTGAGAATCCGTACTTCCCCTGAGGTTATAGTAGACGTTCCATAACTCGATACACTTATAAAGTCGATCTCCATAGGCAAATCGATTTCTCTTATTAAATCGGCCATGAAAACAAAAGCTCCCTTAAGAACGCCGATTACTAACAAATCCTTTCCCTGATAATCATTTCTAATCTGTTCACCCAATTCCTTTACACGCTTACTAATCTGTTGTGCTGAAAATAGAATATCAACTTCATTTAGATTCACCAGCCCTATACCCCCTATCAACATATACCTGGATTATAGCAACAAATTAACGTCAGGTGCAATTTTCTTCCTGACCACTTTATAACATATGTAAAGTAACATTTTTTTATTATATAAAAAAGGGAGGCCATTGACCTCCCGCTTGGTAATTACTTTTAATTCGTAGTATCTGGAGCTTCTATTTTTATATTTTCATTTATATCAGAAAACTTAACCGTAATATTTAACTTGGTACTAGTCGTTTTTTTATTAGTAGCATTCAATTCTGCTTTATTTATTAGTCCTTCCCTAAAATTAATCCATAAACGATACTCAAAATCTTTCCACATGGTTTCCAGCAGTTCACTCTCAACCGCTGGTTTACACTTTACTAATAAACACTCGGTACCATCTGTATCCTCAAAACCTAATTTTTCTACTGTTTTTATTTCTTTGAATTTAAAATTAGACAGAGGATTTAATTCTGATATTAGTAGTTCTTCGGAATTACTCGTATTGCTGGGGATGACCAACCATTTCTTGGCCAAAGAATCATAATTGTAGATGGTACGGTCTAGATAATAAATATCTACAGGTGTGTTAACCATCTCCCCCTTTATATGAGTATTTCCATCTTGTTTTTCACCTGTAACTTTACTTACCACCTCCTTCCTTCCATTAACGGTAAAAGTTGATAACAGGCTGTATCTATAGCTCGTTATCTCCTCCATATTCTTAATGGCGCGATTTAATTCAATTTGGGGGTCAAGTTTAGATTTTATGTAGTAATCATGAATTCTTTCATAAGAGAAAAATCCCACAATAGCACATACTACTAAAATAGCAATCGCCGTTAACCCTAGCTTTTTGATAAACCTCACTCCCCATATGCTTATGATGACCTATAATTAAGTAGTATATATTTATTAGATACTAAGCCAATATATTACGGGGTTGCTGGTAGTATTTTATTCCAGAATAGTGTAATAAATTGTATACACAATTTATACAGCTTTACTCCAAGAAGCTTATTTGTTATAATTTCCACGTTATTTAGATGTTCAGACTATATTTGTCAAAGGAGGCTTAATTTCGTTGTTTACTAGTTACGAGGATGTTGTGGAATACTGCCTAAAACATAGCATCAAAATGATAGATTTTAAGATAATCGACCTTATAGGCAGATGGCGCCACCTCAGCATCCCCTCCTCAAGATTAACCCCTGACATCCTAAAATGCGGTATCGGCTTCGATGGCTCCAACTACGGTTTCGCCCCTATTGAGAAAAGCGATATGGTTTTCATTCCTGATATTTCCAGTGCCGTCATTGACCCCTTCACCAAGGTACCCACACTTAGTATGATAGGTGATGTATATGTAATCTCCGAACCGGAGAATTACCGCTTTGATCAAGATCCCCGGGCCATTGCTTATAAGGCCGAGGAATACATGAAATCATCGGGTATTGCAGATGAAATACGTTTGGGGCCTGAATTTGAATTTTATGTTTTTGACCACATAAATTATGAATGCAGTCCTCAAAAAGTAGGTTTTAGAATAGATACTGAGCAAGCCATTTGGAACAGCAATGCGGACAAATATCAGAATCTAGGATATAAGATACCCTTAAAGGGCGGATATCATATAACCCCACCCCAGGATGTGCTTTACGACCTCCGAGCTCGGATGTGTCTTTTAATGGAAGAGAATAATATTCCGGTTAAATATCACCATCATGAAGTAGGTGGACCGGGACAGATCGAAATCGAAGTGGAATTCGGCGGACTACGGGAAATGGCTGACCGAACTATGTTAACAAAATATCTTATTAAAAATTTGGCTTTTAGTGAAGGAAAAACAGCTACTTTTATGCCCAAACCGCTCTTTGGTGAGGCAGGAAGCGGGTTGCATGTCCATATACAATTGTTTAAGAATAATAAACCAGTTTTTTATGATGCTAATGGTTATTCCCAGCTTAGTAAAGAAGCCTTGTATTTTATCGGCGGACTATTAAAGCACGCTCCTGCACTGCTAGGATTTACTAACCCCAGCACCAATTCTTACAAACGTCTGGTACCAGGTTATGAAGCTCCTGTTAGTATCTGCTTCGCCACTGCTAACCGCAGTGCTGTAATCCGGGTACCTGCTTATGCCAAAGACCCGTCCCATAAGCGTTTTGAATTTCGTCCCTCTGATGCTACCTGCAATCCTTATTTGGCTTTTTCAGCTATGTTGATGGCAGGTCTAGACGGGATTGTTAATAAAATTGATCCTACTGCTGAAGGATTTGGCCCCTATGACGTTAACCTTTATAATCTTCCTCCCGAGGAACAAGCCAAAATTAAAAGTCTGCCCAGGTCTTTAGATGAGGCTTTAGATGCTCTGAAAAAAGATCATGATTTTCTGCTCGCGGGCGGAGTATTCCCCCAGAAACTTATTGACATCTGGATTGAAAACAAACGCCAGGAAGCACAAAGAGTAAACAATATTCCTCATCCCCTGGAATTCGAATTATATTATGACCTCTAAGGACCTAATATGGCTGCTGACTCTTAATCAGCAGCCTTTTTGTTTGTCAGTATAAATAATTAAAAATCTGCGACCTTAGTTGTGGGTGAAATAGAGTCGGTGGTGCTTTAGGTATGTCATTTATGTCTATTCTAACTAATCTTGATTATAAAATTCTGGTTTCAACCCAACATTACGCAGCTTCTGATAGCGTAGCCTAAGTATTTCTTCCGGATTTAAAGGCAATAATTCATTAAGGTGTTTGCTAATGGCTCGCCTTAACTGATTAACCATCTCATTAATATCCTTCTGGGCGCCTCCAGGTGGTTCATCAATAATCTCATCGATTATCCCGTAGTGCAACAGATCCTGAGCTGTTATTTTTAAAGCAGATGCCATCTCTTCAACCTTTTCTAAATCCCTCCATAAGATAGAAGCACAAGCCTCACATGATGCTACGGAAAAAACAGCATGGGAAAACATAATTAAGCGATCAGCTACCGCAAGTGCCAAAGCCCCACCACTGCCGCCCTCACCGGTAATAATTGCTATTACCGGCACCTTAAGGACCGACAAGGTCTGTAAAACATTAGCTATAGCCCAGGCCTGACCTCTTTCCTCAGCTCCAACCCCAGGGTAAGCTCCTGAGGTATCCACAAAAGTTAAAACTGGCCGTTTAAACTTCTCGGCCTGTTGCAATAGTCGTAAAACCTTCCTATATCCTTCGGGATGAGCCATGCCAAAATTATGACGAATATTATCGTCCATATTATTACCTTTTTGATTACCTATAATAGTTACCGGTATTCCTTGAAAACTACCTATACCGGCCAGGATGGCACGGTCATCACTGAATAACCGATCCCCGTGCAGTTCTATCCAATCATCACATAATAGTTCAATATATTCTTTAGTAGTGGGTCTTTGGGGGTGACGTACCAGTAAAACCTTTTCCCAGGGATTTAGCTGTTGATATTTTTCCGCCCTTAAGCTTTCCATCCTTTTTTCTAACTCTTTTAATTCGGCCGTTAGATTCAAATCCAGATTTAAGGAAGCATCCCGCAGTTCACTTAACTTTTGTTTAAGAGTTTCATATTTATTTTCATAATCAAACTGACGTTTCATTTCCTTCCCCCCTAGCGATACTGCGGTTGTTGATGCAGTTTTAAAAGCAATATTAAGGTATCTCTTAACTTAGGTCGTTCCACTACCATATCCAGCATCCCATGTTCTAATAAAAAGCTGGCGCGTTGAAAATTATCAGGCAAATGTTCTCCTATAGTTTGTTTTATAACTCTAGGACCAGTGAAGCCAATTAATGCACCAGGTTCAGATATAATAATATCGGCTAAAGAAGCAAAACTGGCTAGTACCCCGCCGGTAGTAGGGTTAGTAAGAACAGATATATACAAAAGCCCCTTTTGATGAAAACGTTCGATAACAGCAGAAGTCTTAGCCATCTGCATCAAGGAAAAAATTCCTTCTTGCATACGAGCTCCACCGGAAGTACAAAAAAGAATAAGCGGTAGTTTAAGTTGCATTGCCTTCTCGACTGCCCGGCATATTTTTTCTCCAACGGCTACCCCCATACTTCCCATCATAAAATGAGAATCCATTATCCCCAGGACAACCTTGTATCCCCCTATGCTGGCTATTCCTGTAATAATAGCCTCACATAAGCCTGAGGCCTGCTGAGCCTGATCTAATTTCTTGTCATAATCAGGAAACTCCAGAATATTATCAGCAGTCAGTAAGGGATCCATCTCTTCAAAGCTTTGCGGATCAGTCAATAATTCGATACGTTGGAAGGCTCCCAAGGTAAGGTTTTCATTACATTTAGGACAAACTCCACTATTGCCCGCTAATTGCTCAGCTGAAATCCACCCCCCGCAGTTTGGACAACTCTGACCCTGTACTGGCAAGACCCTACTTCGGGGCTCAGTGGGCAATTTTACTGGAATATACTTTTTTCTTCCAAACATATAGTTAGCTATTACCCCTCCAATCGGCTAAGAGAAAACCAAAATTCCCCCTTACAAAGGGTTGCTCCTTCAATAGTAATCTCTCCTTTGCCTTTACCAATACTCCCCTTTATACTGGTTAACTCTGTTTTGATTAGCAAGCTATCACCTGGGGTCGCCATTCGGCGAAAACGCATATCATCTACTCCAGCTAAATAAGCTAAATAATCCTGGTATCTATCTGCTGATAATAAAGCACAAGCCCCCACTTGAGCCATCGCTTCTATCATCAAAACTCCAGGCATTACCGGGTGTCCAGGAAAGTGGCCAGCAAAATAAGGTTCATTGATGGTTAGATTTTTTAATCCCACCGCACTCTCTCCCGGTTTAATCTCCAATATCTTATCAACCATGAGAAAAGGATAGCGATGGGGTAGTATATTCATTATTTGCTCTATGTTTAAGATAGGAATCACCTCATTTTTTTAAAACCATAGTCAAAACTTGGGTTATATCCCAAGTTTTGACTAATTAACTCATTCTCTGTACAACCACAGCCGCATTATGCCCACCGAAACCTAAGGAATCTGATATTGCTATTCGTAAATCAGCCTTGCGCGCCTGTAAAGGCACATAATCCAAATCGCAAAGTGGATCAGGTTCTTCCAGGTTTAGGGTCGGTGGAATAATCTGTTCCTTAAGACTCATAACTGTAGCAATTAATTCTATAGCTCCTGCTGCTCCCAGAGTATGTCCGGTAGCAGCCTTAATCGAACTAACCGCCAGATTATAACTATGTTTTCCAAATACATCTTTAATTGCTTTCGTTTCCATCTGATCATTTAATTGAGTTCCGGTTCCGTGGGCATTAACGTAATTAACCTGGGTTGGTTCAATACCAGCATCGATAATAGCATGACGAATAGCAGCAGCAGCTCCTCGGCCTTCTATATCGGGCTGAACCATATGCACGGCATCAGCGCTACTTCCGAATCCGATAATTTCTGCATAAGGTATAGCTCCCCGTTCAAGAGCATGCTCCAACTCCTCCAGGATTAGTACTCCGGCACCTTCTCCCATAACAAAGCCCTCCCTATTTAAATCAAAGGGACGACAAGCCTTTTCTGGCTCTTCATTATGAGTAGATAAGGCCTTCATGGCACAAAATCCCCCAATTGCCATAGCAGTTATTGCTGCTTCACTTCCGCCAGTTATCATTATGTCGGCTTTATCATTTTGAATAATGCGAAAAGCGTCGCCTATAGCATGGGTAGCAGAAGCACATGCCGTAACCGTACAGGAATTAGGTCCGGTAACTCCTAACATAATCGCAACCTGCCCTGAAGCCATATTGGCAATCATCATAGGAATAAAGAAAGGGCTAATAAAACCCGGTCCTTTGTTAAGCATTTTATTATACTGCTCCTCAAAAGTTTCAATTCCACCTATACCAGATCCAATTACCACGCCGGTCCTATTCCTAAATTGTTTTATATTAGACTTAAGACCGGAATCTTCTATAGCCGTTAAAGCTGCCGCGCACGCATATTGCACAAAGCGATCCATCCGCCGCGCATCTTTTTTGGCAATATAGTCGTTGGGATTGAAGTCTTTTATCTCAGCGGCAATCCGACTGGGGAAATCAGTTGTATCAAAGCGTTCTATGGCACTTATTCCGCTCTTTCCTGTAATCAAGTTATTCCAAAAATGCTCTTTATCCAGACCAATAGCGGAAATAACTCCCATCCCCGTAACAACTACTCTGCGTCGTGACATTTAATCATCCTCACTTATTAACCTAGTAAATCTTCTACGTATTTTACGACATCTCCCACGGTTTTTAGCCCTTCAGCTGCTTCCTCAGGAATTTGGATGGAAAACTTCTCTTCTAGTAACATGAGCATTTCCACTATATCCAGAGAATCAGCCTCTAAATCTTCCTCAAATCTAGACTCCATAGTAATTTCGTCTTCCGGAATATCCTTAATTTCGGCAATTATTTTAGCCAGCTCCTCAAATACTGTCATTAGTCAAAATCCTCCTTATTTAAATATTTTTTATATCTGTATAAGTGGCTGTAAAAAGCCAATGCGAATGCATAATAGTGAATACCTAGCTCAAAGTATTGAATTTTGAATTAAGAATTAAAAATCAAGAATTATTGTTGAAATACTTCGTATTTCTTCTATCTTTTACAAACTCAGTGTCCAATCAATGCCCTTAATAGTAACCGAAAGAAGCAACAAGCGCCCCTTTTAAATTTTCTACTAAAATCTGGCATGCCCATATCACATATCACTGATAAAAAAGTGGCATAAACGTAAGCTTCAGTATAAAAATAAAGATCAGTGTTAATCATAAATTTCAGCGTCCATCAGCGTCAAAAAATCAGTGTAAATCTGTGCGCCCGAAGGGCCTGTGTTTTCTGTGTCTATTCCCCTCCGCGAGTTCCCGTCTAATTATTTCTAGAATGCTCCCAGGCCGCCATCTACCCGAATTACCTGGGCGTTAATATAGGAAGCCTCTTCTGAAGCCAAAAACAACACAGCTGCTGCTACATCTTCGGGTTTACCCAGCCTGCCGCAAGCAATGCCGGAAGCAATTTTCTGACGTTGCTCAGGACTTAGTGCGGCGGTCATATCACTCTCAATATATCCAGGTGCAATAGCATTAGCCGTAATTCCCCGGCTACCATATTCCCGGGCTATAGAATATGTTAAGCCCAGTATTCCAGCCTTAGAAGCGGCGTAATGGGTTTGACCAGCATTTCCGCTTATTCCTACAACTGAGGAGATATTAATAATTCTTCCCCACCGTTGCTTCATCATATACTTTAATGCGGCTCGGCTGCAGTAAAATGCAGAACTCAGGTTGGTTTTTAGTACCTTTTCCCATTCATCATCCTGCATTTTAAGCATTAACTGGTCATGATTTATACCAGCGTTATTTACAAGAATATCAAGACGACCCCATTCCTTAATGCATTCCTGAATAAGACGGTTGCAATCCTCCGATTTAGAAACATCGGCTTCCACCATGATTCCGGTACTTCCTGCTGCCTTAATTTCTTGCTGTACTTTTTCAGCCTCCTCACGGTTACCCGGATAATAATTTACTACTACCCGGTATCCTGCTTGAGCGAAACCTAAAGCCACAGCTCTGCCTATTCCCCGAGAACTTCCGGTCACTAAAGCAACTCTTTCCTGCATTTATGCTTCAACCTCCGCCAATACTTTTTCCAGAGACTTGCTGTCTTCCACATTACCTAATAAACGCCCCCGCACCGTACGCTTAATCAACCCGGATAAAGTTTTACCAGGTCCTATCTCAATAAAATAATCCACTTTTTGGGCCATATACTTTACACTAGCTTCCCATTGCACTGGTGAATACATCTGTTTTACCAGTAAATCAACAATTTGACTCTGATTATGTTCCTGAGCAGTCACATTACTAATTACAGGCGGTACAGGGTTTTCCCAAGGTATTTTCTTCAGTTCTTCCTTGAACTTAGCAGCAGCCGAAGTCATTAAACGGCTATGGGATGGGACTGAGACATCTAACAATTGGAAGCGTCCACCCTTCTCCCGCAAAATATCACCTGCTTTAAGAACTGCTTCCCTTTCCCCGGCAATCACTACTTGACCCGGACAATTTAAATTAGCTATGTCTACTCCTACTTCTTGGCAGGTAGCTTGTAAAACATCATAATCCATCCCCAATACCGCAGCCATAGCACCTTTCCCTTGGGGAACTGCATTCTGCATTAAACGCGCTCGAGTTTGCACCAGGGGTAGGGCCTGAGAAAAGTCCAGCGCGCCAGCAGCCACCAGAGCAGTATATTCACCCAGGCTTAAACCTGCCAACATATCAGGTTTTATCCCTTTAGCTTCTACCACGGCTAAAATAGCCAGACAAGTAGTCATTAAGGCCGGCTGGCAAAACTCGGTCTGGTTTAAGATATCAGAAGGTCCGGAAAAACACAGATCACTTATCTTATAACCAGCAATGGCATCAGCCTGGTCAAATACTAGGGCTGCTTCCGGGTAAAGAGATGCCAATTCCTTACCCATTCCTATGTATTGGGTACCCTGGCCCGGAAAAACAAAAGCTAAACGTGGCATGGAATATCCTCCAGTTTTTTCTTAACTTCTATCGCTCCGCTAATGATGTCATTTACTATAGCAACTGCAGGTTCAACTCTTTTTACCAGCCCACATATCTGACCAGCTAATACGGAACCCTCATCAACGTCACCATGCAGGGAAGCTCGAGGATAGCGCCCTTTACCCATCTCTTCCAGAAGCTCACGCTTGTTCCCGCTTGCCTCCAATTGAAGATATTCACGGGTAAAACGGTTGTGAATGGCCCTTACCGGATGGGAGGTAGAGAGCCCGCAGACTACCGTATCCCGATCCCTGGCTTTAATAACTTTTTCCTGATACTTAGGATGAACCTCACATTCCTCAGCACATATAAAACGGGTTCCCAGTTGCGCCCCTTCTGCTCCTAGTGCAAGTGCTGCTATAAGACCTCTGCCATCAGCAATACCCCCGGCAGCAATAACCGGGACGTCTACTGCATCCACTATCATAGGCACCAGGCACATGGTGTTCATTTCCCCTACGTGGCCTCCAGACTCATTACCTTCAGCAATAATGGCATCTGCCCCTAATCGGCTAAGCCGGCGAGCCAATGCCTGTGAAGCTACTACCGGTAGCACCTTAATTCCAGCATTTTTAAGCCTTTCCATGTATCGCCCCGGGTTACCTCCTCCTGTTGTAACTACTGGTACTTTTGAACTTATTATTTCCTCAATAACTTCCTCCACATGAGGAGAAGTAAGCATTAAATTAACGGCAAAAGGCTTTTTCGTCTGCTCCCGGGCAATTTTAATTTGCTTATTAAGCCAGGCTCTATCTCCATCACCGGTACCTATAACTCCTAAGCCTCCAGCCTCAGAGACGGCCCCTGCTAGTTTTCCTCCGGCTATCCAGGCCATAGCTCCTTGAATAAGCGGGTATTCAATATTTAATAACTCACATAATCTTGTTTTTAATTGCATGCTAGTCACACCCCCAGCGAATTAAAGCTCCACCGCTAGTTAGCCCTGCCCCAAAAGCCACTGTTAAGACGAGGTCGTTAGGCTTTAACCTGCCTTCGGCTTCGGCTAACGAAAGGGCCACCGGAATTGAGGCAGCAGACATATTGCCAAATCTATCTAAATTAATTATGGTCTTCTCCGGGGAAATATTCATTCGCTTCAAGGCTGCCCTTATAATCCTTATATTTGCCTGATGTGGCACAAAAACATCAATGTCCTCATAGTCTACCCCGACCTGTTTCAATAATTTATTACTAACATCAACCATTACATTACAAGCGAAGCGAAACACCTCAGGTCCATTCATTTTAATAAAGTGTAACCTGTCCCGCACCGTTTGTTCTGATGCTGGTAAAGCTGAACCACCCGCTGGCATATAAAGGGAGCTTACCCCGGTCCCGTCAGCAGCCAAATAGGTGCCGATGATACCATTCGAGGAATTACCCCTTGTAAGAACTGCTGCCCCTGCTCCATCACCAAATAGAACACAAGTATTACGATCTTTATAATCCACTATGCGAGAAAGCAGGTCAGCAGCGACCACCAGAACATTATTATATCCCGGGGTAGAAAGAAATTTTTCTGCTGTTGCCAAAGCATAAATGAACCCTGTGCATCCCGCCCCCAAATCAAAGGCAGCTGCATTAAAAGCTCCCAGCTTTCCCTGAAGGACGCAGGCTGTTGAGGGAAACACCATATCCCCGGTTACAGTACTCACTATTATCAAATCTAATTCACTGGAATGGATACTGGCCTTGTTTAGTGCCATTACCGCTGCCTCGTAGCAGAGATCAGATGTCTTCTGTTCCTTAGAAGCTATTCTTCTCTCAACTATCCCTGTTCTTTCTATAATCCAATCATTGCTAGTATCTACTATTTTCTCCAAATCACTATTGCTCAATACCTGATCAGGCAAAGCATGACCCATGGCTTTTATCTGAACACCCAACCCAAAATACACCTTCCTAATTTACCAGAGAATAAAAATCTTTGTTAAATTAAAACAGGTGAATGGGTCAATGTCAATATTTTTT
>Ga0134092_1000234_pt1 | contig 58206 bp, 62 predicted proteins | sample 3_6taG_FD_94454 | JGI IMG/M metagenome (GOLD analysis project Ga0134092, IMG submission 94454) | Switchgrass degrading microbial communities from high solid loading bioreactors in New Hampshire, USA - 3_6_20_6_A3 metaG | ecosystem: Engineered > Bioreactor > Semi-continuous > Anaerobic >... | reverse complement strand
TTAACACTCCTTTTATAGCTGCCATGCTTACCATAGTAGGTTATTCTATTAATGATACTATTGTAATATTTGACCGTATTCGTGAGAACTTGCGCATGAAACGTAAGGAGGACTATGCCAGTTTGGTTAATCGTAGTATTCTCCAATCGTTAACTCGTTCTATTAATACCGTAATAACCAGCTTGTTCCCTTTGATTGCCCTGATGCTATTTGGTGGTGTAAATATTAAGTATTTCGTATTAACTATGATTATAGGCTTTATTATCGGGGCCTATTCTTCCATATTTGTCGCCAGCCCCATTTGGTATGATATTAAAAACCGTGCTAAAGCTTAAAAGATAATGCAAACCTGGGGAATGGGGTATTTCTTATGCAGGTATATTTAATAGGCGTATTTTTATTTGTTATAGCCTTAGTGGTTTTTATCTATCAAAATACGTCTATGGTTACGGTACAATTTCTTAACTGGGTATCACCAGGTGTCCCTCTGGCGGTAGTAGCCTTGATTGCGACCGGTGTGGGAGCAATAGTTACCTTATTAGTTGCTAGCATACGTTATATCAAGTTTGCCAAAAGGATTAAGGAATTGACTGATATAAATAAAAAGCTGCATAAAGAAATAAAAAGTCTGCAGTCTGATAAGGCGACTCAGCTCAAAAAAGAAGAAACAGAAAAAATATCCCCTGAGGCTTGATATCCAATTCAATGATAATAAAATGGCCAGGTCGTATGACCTGGTTGTTTTTTTATAAGATAATATTGCATATTGTATATCTGACTGGCCTGGATTGACCGTTTGTAAGATAAAATGTTAGAATTAAACACACTTTGTATGATCTGGGGAGCGTGAGGTATTTGTCCTTAACTGGAACCATGAGAATTAATAATAAGGGACATTTAGAAATAGGTAATGTCGACACCGTTGAACTGGCTAAAGAATTTGGTACTCCATTATGGGTAATTGATGAACAGGGGCTGCGCTTAAACTGCCGCGATGTGCGACAAACATTTTCGCAGTTGGGCGATTCCCTGGTACTATATGCCTGCAAAACCCTATGCACATCAGCTATATGCCGGATAATAGCTGATGAAGGCTTGGGCTTGGATGTAGTATCCGGGGGTGAATTATATACCGCTATTAATGCTGGGGTTCCGGTAGAAAATATTTATTTTCATGGTAACAATAAAAGCTTAGAGGAAATTATCTGGGCAGTCGAAACAGGAATAGGACGATTTGTAGTAGATAATTTTTATGAACTTAATTTGCTTGATATGGTCTGTTCTAAGTTAGATAAAAAACAGGATATTCTCTTAAGAATTACCCCCGGTGTCGAAGCTCATACCCATGAATATATTAAAACGGGACAGATAGATTCCAAGTTTGGTTTTACTTTACCTGACGGGCAGGCTCTTAAAGGAGTTATAGAGGCACTGAATCGAAATAATGTTAATCTGGTAGGCTTACATTGCCATATCGGTTCACAGATATTTAATATGAGTTCTTTCCGGGATGCAACTGCTCTAATGATGGACTTCATTGCCGTGGTTAAGAAAAATACTGGTTGCGAGCTGGCGGAACTGGACATGGGCGGGGGCTTTGGTATCTATTATTATCAAGGTGATGAGCCATGTGCTTTTGAAGACTGGGCTAAGGCAGTTATGCTTACGGTTAAAGAAAAGTCTCAGGAGTTAGGTCTTAAAACACCTAAAGTCATTGTAGAACCAGGCAGGTCCATTAGCGGTCCTGCAGGTATAACCTTGTATATGGCCGGATCTATTAAAGAAGTTACTGGGATTAGAAAATATGTAGCTGTTGACGGAGGTATGGGTGATAATCCTCGTCCTGCGCTATATAATTCAAAATATACTGCTATGCTCGCTAATCGTGCTGCTGAGCCGGCTACGGAGAAGGTATCCATTGCCGGAAAATGCTGTGAATCCGGGGATATGCTTATATGGGATGCTCAACTACCTCCAGTCAAGCCTGGCGATATTATAGCAATTTTTGCTACCGGGGCCTATAATTATTCCATGTCCAGTAATTATAACCGTATACCCCGCCCGGCTATGGTATTAGTTAATAATGGCTCCGCTGATTTAATTTTAAGGAGAGAAACCTATGAAGACTTAATCAGAAATGATATAATACCGGAACGCTTGCGGTAATAATTAAAATATTTGAAGTAAAAAGAGGGAAGGTTCCCTCTTTTTTAATGTATAAAATTACTGCAAAAAGTAATACACATGCATTAGGTTAAATAATTATACGCAGAAAACGTACCCAAGGGCACACGGATGTTCACTGCGTTCACAACTAATGTAGCGGAAATCGAAGTAAAATAAACAGCATTAATTAATAATGAAATTAAAAGAAATACGGGAGTATTTCAACAATAATTCTTAATTTCACCTAAACTTGTTATATATCCAGCGCTTTCCCATAATGGTCAATATACACAAAGTTTTTTAACTCTTTACGGGCTGGTGCTTTGCCTTCTTTAGCCGGATAACCAATTGGCAGGACTACCACAGTTTTTACGTCTTCAGGTAAACCAAGCAGTTCATCTAATTTTTTATGATTTATACCGCCGACAATTACAGTACCCAGGCCTAAATCATGGGCAGCAAGGCATAGGTTCTGACAGGCGATTCCGGCATCAAACATATACCAGTCACCCTTAACCGTTTGCCTTTCTCCATTCTTAAAACCTGCCACCCCCTGTTTAGCACAAAGCACTATTACTACAGGTGCCTGCAGTATACCTTTATAGGCTGGGTTTGTTTCGGGAATGCATTCTATCAGCTTATCCTTGGTAACTTGATCTTTTACAATTATCACTTTCCAGGTCTGGGTATTTGCCCATGAGGGAGACCAACGAACGGCTTCCATTAATTCAATTATTAACTCATCGCTGATTGGCTGATCGGTAAATTTACGAATACTCCGTCTGTTCTTAATACAATCTCTGGTTTCCATTTTTTATCCCCCTTGTATCTTTTATAATTTATTCTTTCATAAATTTAATGACCAGACAATTATTCTGAGAATCTAATAAGAAAGGGGGGAGTAATAAGACTTGCTTCCCTACCAACGAAATGGCGGTTATGCTATAATGCACTTAACTTACCTTAGGAGGAAAATAATTGGAAATAATAACATCCCATAATGCTTTAGATTTTGATGGTTTGGCCTCTATGGTAGCAGCGGGTAAGCTTTATCCCGCGGGGGTTAAGGTCTTTTCAGGTTCACTTTCCAAAAATGTTAAACAGTTTATGGCTCTTTATAAAGATTTATTATTGATAAGAACTCCCCGGGAGTTAGATCTTAGTCGGGTTAAACGTATGATTATTGTGGATACTGCCAATGTTAACCGTTTAGGTCATTTAAAGGAGATAGCTGCCAGGGAGGACATGGAGTTTATCATCTATGACCATCATCCTGTTTCTGCTGATGACTTGACCGGGATACGTAAGGAAGTCCATCAGGTAGGCGCTGCTACCACCATTCTGGTTGAGGAGATTATAAAAAAGAATATAAGTATTAGCGCTTTTGATGCCACAATTTTAGCTTTGGGAATATATGAGGATACTGGGAGCCTCCTTTTCACTACAACAACTTCCCGAGATCTTATGGCGGTAGCATTTTTATTAAATAAAGGCGCTAATTTATCAGTAGTATCTAATTTTATAGAACAACCTTTTTCCGAAGAACAGAGATTATTATTACAAGACCTGTTGCAAAATTCAGAGCATATTAAGATTAATAACCTGGATGTAGTAATAGCTGTTTATGAAAATAATGCTTTTATACCTGGTCTGGGGTCCGTAACTTATCAGTTATTTGAAGTTGAAAACAGTGATATTATATTTGTGTTAGCTTTAATGGAAGGTAAAGTTAATGTAGTAGCCCGCAGCCGTACCAGCAATGTAAAGGTTAATGAAGTATTACGGGTCTTGGGAGGAAGGGGACACGAAAAAGCGGCCTCAGCTATAGTTAAGAATAAGTCTATCTTAGAGGTCAGGGAAATTATTAAACAGCAATTAAGTAATACTCATCCGGGGTTAAGGGCTTGCGATATAATGTCCACACCAGTTAAAACAATACCTACCTTTTTTACTATGGAGGAAGCAGGAAGAGTGATGCTTCGCTATGGCCATACCGGCATGCCGGTAGTAGATGGGGATACTATGGTAGGGGTAATATCTCGCCGTGATGTAGATAAGGCTAACTTGCATAATCTGGGTCATGCTCCAGTTAAAGGCTTTATGACAACTAATGTTTGTACAACCACACCTGACACACCAGTGACAGAGTTGCAGAGATTAATGGTAGAGAATGATATTGGACGGTTACCGGTAATTGATAATGGCAGACTGGTAGGAATCGTATCTCGTACAGATATTCTAAGAACCTTACATGGGGATGACTTTCCCGATGACCACGAGATCCTTTACACTCTAGGCGGCGAAGATATAAACTGTCTTAGTTTAATGGAAGAAAGGCTACCTGCCAAGCTTTTGGCGGTGCTTAGATTGGCCGGACAGATAGCTGATGATTTAAACAGTAATGTGTATTGTGTAGGGGGATTTGTAAGGGATCTATTTCTGCAAGTTCCCAATTTTGACGTTGATTTGGTAGTAGAAGGAAAAGGTGAAGAAGTAGCTGCCCTTCTGGCTGAAAAACTAGGGGGGAAAAAACGTAGTCATGAACGTTTCCAAACAGCGGTAGTAACTCTTCCTGATGGTAGTAAAATAGATATAGCTACTGCCCGTACCGAATATTATGAATTTCCGGCAGCACTGCCCCGGGTAGAGAAATCATCCATCCGCGAGGATATGTACCGGCGTGATTTTACTATAAACACCTTAGCTATAGCTCTTAATCCTGAACGTTTTGGAGATCTAATCGATTGCTTCGGCGGCCTCCGTGATTTACAAAAAGGGATAATTCGCATTCTATATAACCTTAGTTTTGTTGAAGACCCAACCCGTATCCTGCGGGCTGTACGGTTTGAACAGCGTTACAATTTTACCATTGAGCCTGACACCCTTAGGTTTGCCATCGATGCCATTGAACGACAGATGTTAGGGAAACTATCTTATAAGCGGATTCTACATGAGTTGATACTTATTTTAAGCGAGAAAGATCCTGGCAGATCACTAGATCGAATGAGAGAAATAGGAGTATGGAAATATATACTTCCCGAAGTTAAGCTGGAACATCTCAACCGGGTTACCCTTAAGCGCATTCCTATAGTAACAGCTTGGTTGCAGGAAAGGTATTATCCTGCTAATGTTAAATCCTGGTTAGTGTATATTTTAGTTCTTCTGGAACGTTTAAGCGAGGAAGAAATAGAAGGTATAGTACAGCGGTATCATTTTGAAAACTATGCCATTCGGGTTATCAAGGAATCTCGCCAGGTACCGGGTATAGCACAATACCTGACGGAAAATAAGGAACTAAAAGCTTCGAAAATAGATGAATTACTAGGTGACTGGACCAGGGAAAATATTGTTTACCTGTTGTTATTAGTACGAGAGGAAAAAGCCTGGAATAATCTGGTCCACTATCTTGACCTTAAGGAAAGGGTAAAGGTAGAAATCGACGGTAATGATTTGAAAAAACTTGGGCTAAAAGCTGGGCCTGTTTTCCGGGTGATTTTGGAGGAACTTTATCGCCTCAGACTGGATGAGATTATAAACAGCCGGGATGAAGAATTACTGCAAGTAAAAAAGTGGATGGAGGAAAACAAATTACATGACATCATGGTTAATTGAATCTTTAATTTGGTTGCCATCTATTCTAATTGCGTTAACCTTTCATGAATATGCTCATGGACGGGTAGCTTATCATTTGGGGGATGACACCCCTTATCTTCAGGGAAGGCTTACCCTTAATCCCATACCGCATATTGATTGGGTAGGTTTTTTTATGCTGTTATTTTTCCAATTTGGTTGGGCCAAACCAGTACAGGTCAATCCTTATAACTTTAAAAATACAGGCATAAAAAGTGGTATGATGAAGGTTTCCCTGGCAGGTCCGCTTATAAACTTGATTTTGGCCTTTGCTGCTATGCTTATTCTAAGGATTGCGGGTTATCCCCTGGACATAAACTCTTTCTTTTATATTATAGGTAATTTAGGTACTGTTCTTACCCAGTTTAATTTGTTTTCCGGTCTGGTACTTATTCTATATACCCTAGTTTATATAAATATTATCTTGGCTATATTCAATCTGATACCACTTCCCCCTCTGGATGGGTCCAAGATTTTGGCCGGTTTACTGCCTGACTCTGGAGTACGTTTTCTGTATTCCCTGGAAGTCTATGGACCTTTAATCTTGCTGCTATTAATTATGACGGGAGTATTTTCTAAAATTCTTATTCCATTGTTAATTATTATTTATACATTATTTAGTAGCTTACTCCTAATGTGACGATGGGGAGATAGCAATGCAGTATATGGTTGATTTAGAGGCTTTTCATGGGCCCCTGGATTTATTGCTTTATCTGGTTGAACGTAATCAAGTTGATATTTACGATATTCCTGTTGCCGTAATCACAGAGCAATATATTGAGTACCTGGAAACTACCAGGGAAATAGATCTTGAGCAGATAGGGGATTTTTTATTAATTGCTTCCTACCTGCTTAATCTGAAATCCCAAATGTTACTTCCCGCTAATAATCTGGAATTAGAAAGTGAGGAGGATATTCCTGATCCTCGCCGGGAATTGGTAGAAAAGCTAATAGCTTATAAACATTTCAAAGAAGCCGCGGAGTGGCTGGATAAACGCCAACAAGGAGTAAATCGCATTTACTATAGGGAGGAACTACCTGAAAAAGCACCTCGGGAAGAGTTAGTAGCTGATTTGCAATCACTCGTTAAAGCCTATAAGGCTGTACTTCGACATATAAATCAAAAACCTGTTCAGGGCTATGAACTACCGCAGGGTGATGTAAGTGTTAGTGATAAAATGCAAGAAATCGTGAACCGGTTAAAGAATGTGCCTAAAGGCATGGTCTTTCAAGACCTTTTTAAAGGAGTTACTAATCGCCGTGAAGCATTGGCCTTATTTTTAGCACTCTTAGAATTAATCCGCCTACAGCAGGTTACAGCAGTGCAATCCGAAATGTTTGGGGATATAGAGGTAAGATTAAATAAAAAGACGCGGAACCCGCGGGGGGAAAAATAGACACAGATAACACTGGTTTTTATAGACACTGAGAACACTGAAAACTATGAAACATACTGTTTTTTTTAATATTGATACAAATTGCATAATTGTAAATACCATGTCTAAAGTATGCGGGGTTTAAAATTAATAATTAAGAATTAAAAATTAAGAATTATTGTAGAAATACTTCGTATTTCTTTTATTTTCAGCACTTTTGAAAAATATTATATTCCTTAAAATTCCGCTACATTAATTGTGAACGCAGTGAACATCGGTGTGCCCTTTGGGTACGATTCACCCTTCGGGTACTACTGATGTTTACTATCGTTCACAATTAATGTTGCCGCGTCTAATTATTCAACTTTATGGATGTTTATTACCGTGCATTGGAATCAAAGTTAACATAATTCAAATTCATAAATAATTAGGATTTTAAGAGTAAACTCCTAAATCTGTTGGGGGTGGTGATGGTGTTAATGGAGGACGAGATAAAGGCTTGTGTTGAAGCTATTCTTTTTATGCGTTCAGAACGGGTAAGCTTAGATGAACTAAGTGAATTACTGGATGTTCCGCTCTTAGAACTTAAAGTTATTTTAGATAGATTAATTCAGGAGTATAATGAAAATAAGAAAGGAATACAAATAGTAGCGGCCGAGGGGGGCTATCTGATGTGCACTCGGCCGGAGTATTCGGGTATCTTGGCTCGAGTAGAAAAATCAGTAACTAAGCGCCTCTCCTCTGCTGCGATGGAAACTTTGGCAATAATCGCCTACCGCCAGCCGGTTAGCCGGGCTGAAATTGAAAAAATAAGAGGAGTAAAATGCGATAAGATAATCAACAATTTACTCGAAAAAGGTTTGATAGAAGAAGTGGGGTATAAAGAAACCGCGGGGAGACCGACCCTTTACGGAACTACCCAGGAATTCTTACGTTTATTTGGTTTAGTAAGCTTGAAAGAGCTGCCAAATCTTAAGGAGGATTCATATATAAATGGCGGAAAAGTCTCTGGAAGAAGAAATAATGATTGGAGCGCAAAAGGCTCGCCGACTAGCCCGATATATGAGCAGTACCGAGGACCTGGTAGAAATGCAGATACAGAAAGCCCGGGAAAAAGGTGAATTTGACAATTTGAAAGGTGCAGGTAAACCGATTATTTTTGAGGAAAATCCTTACCAGCCACCGGAATTAAGAATGGTATATAAAATCCTCAAAGATAACGATTTTACTCCTTACTGGATCCAACTGGGTAAAGAGATTGATGCTGACCTAAAAAAATTTTGGTCTGAAGTAGAATACTTTAAACTATATACTAAGAATTTGTACCAGGATAAGCCTACTAAGGCCGCTGTCCAGCGCTATAATAAGAAAAAAGAAACTTTTTTTTGCGAGCAGCGTTTAGCACTGGAAAAGATAAATAAAAAAATACTTAATTACAATCTGCATTGTCCTACCTATACGCTAGGAAGGGGCAGTATTGTAGTTGATGAAGAGATGGATAAAGTAATAAGTCAGATTGAACAGTTATTAAAGGAAATAGGCCAAGAGCAATAATATCAAACCCTGCATAAAGAGAAAATAAATGGGAATAATAACCTAATAAAGAAAGGTATATTCCCTGCCTCATAAGAGGTTTTTCTATGGGGCTATCAATCATAATTTACCGCAGGGAATTGATAATTATTATGCTTGTCTTATATATTTTTTTAGGATTAATCATTTTTCTAGTTTTATTATCACTGTTTTACGTAAGGCTACAAATAGCTTTAAGTTTTAATACCCACCCGGAGGACAACTTATCTTTAAAAGTCACATCGCGCTTTTATGACCTGCAAAGGTCGCTCTCTCTACAAGATTTATATTCCCTTGGAGAAAAACATTATAAAAAAGAAAAACATATGCTTTCATGGCAGGATTATTTACTTCTGGGGGACATTTTTCTAAAACACTTGGTAGTGGAAAAATTCGAATGGAAGAGCTGTATTGGTATGAGTAATGCCATGTATACAGCTCTATGTGTAGGCAGTGTTTGGGCTGTAAAAGGTATGTTTACTGGCTTTTTAAGCAGTCGTACCACAATAAAGATACTAAGCCTTGATGTAAAACCTGATTTTGATAATGAAATATTGGTTAGCCATATCAACTGCATATTAAAGATGCGGATAGTACATATTATTCATACAACGTTATTTTTTTTGCTTTTAATCGTCAGGAGGTATATTTATGGATGGACAACAACAAGAAAAAACAAGTCATCCTATAGAAGGCTTAATGAAAACCGCTATGCAAGCTATTAAAGAAATGGTAGATGTTAATACTGTAGTAGGAGATGCCGTAGAAACCAATGATGGCTCGGTTATCATTCCTGTTTCCCGGGTTGCTTGCGGTTTTGCAGCGGGTGGTGGGGAATATGAACTTCAGAGCCCTTCCAAAACTTCAGCTCTTCCCTTTGGAGGAGGCAGTGGTGCTGGGGTGTCGGTTAAGCCTGTTGGTTTCTTGGTGGTAAGGATGAATGATGTAAGATTGATACCTGCTTCTGATAATCAAATGGGAGAACGATTAGTAGATATGATTCCTCAAGTTCTGGACAAGCTGAGCAGTATGTGCAGTCGACGCAACGCACAGCCGGTAAGCGAATATAATTAGTACGGCCATAAACGCATTAAAGACGCACCTCAAGCAATATACCCAATGGTACTAGTAATGTGCTATCAATATGGAAGCCATTATGTGCTTTTGCCTGTGCTGCCAGGTTATGCGAGCAATAATTTAATGGCTCGTTCTATTTTTTGGGATTTAGTCATACCCTTCTACAAAGCTAATGCGGGAGGAATGGGTATGTTAAATCTAATCTGGTTGATACTTCTCGCTTCTGGTATTGTCGTAGCTGCTATTAATGGAAATATCGAAGTAGTTACCGAGGCGGCTTTAGGGGCAGCAAGAGGTGCCGTAACAGTATGTTTTGACCTTATTGGGGTTATGGCCTTATGGCTGGGAATCATGAAGATTGCCGAAAAGGCGGGTATGGTTCGGGCACTAGCTCGTTTAATGAAACCCTTTATAAGACGTCTCTTTCCCAGTATACCACCTGAGCATCCTGCTATGGGTGCAGTTATATTAAACCTTAGTGCCAATATGCTGGGATTGGGAAATGCGGCAACTCCATTTGGCATGAAAGCTATGCAGGAATTGCAGAAACTTAATAATAATTCTGACGAAGCTTCAGAAGCCATGTGTACTTTTCTTGCTTTAAATACTTCCTGTATTACCCTAGTACCTGCCACGATAGTTGGCGTAAGAGTATCCTTTGGCTCGGCTAATCCTACCGAAATTGTTGGACCTTGTATCTTTGCTACTGCTGTTGCTATGACTATAGCTGTAAGCCTGGATTATTGGTTTCGCCGCGTTAATGCCTCCAGGAGGCTGCACTAAATGCTGCTGTCTATTTTAGATACTGTTTCCCGCTGGGCTATTCCTTTTCTTCTTTTTGTTATACCCCTATTAGGATTTTTACGCAAGGTACCAGTATATGAGGCTTTTGTTGAGGGAGCGGAAGAAGGTTTTAGTACTGCTATTAAAATTATTCCTTTTTTAGTAGGAATGATGGTAGCCATTTCAGTTTTTCGAGCTTCTGGAGCTATGGAATTATTAGGGCAGGCTATGGAACCTTTAACCGGGCGTTTGGGGGTTCCCTCGGAAATTATTCCCTTAGCTATAATGCGGCCGCTTTCAGGAAGTGGTGTTTTAGGAATGGCAACCGAGTTAATGAAAACCTTTGGCCCTGATTCCCTGATTGGCCGTATGGCTTCAGTAATGCAGGGTACTACAGATACTACTTTTTTTGTATTAACTGTGTATTTTGGGGCAGTAGGTATTAAAAAATATCGCTATTCCATTATTACCGGGCTAAGCGCCGATATAACCGGCTTTATTGCCTCGGTATACATTTGTAACTTATTATTTGGCTAGTGGAATCAATCGGATTCGACTGCAAGAATTAATAAACATGTATATAGTTTAATAATTAGACGCGGAAACCGCGGTGGGTAATAGACACAGATTACACCCCCAAAGGGGGCGCTGATGTTCCTGCATACGGGTATTGCTTTATGTACTCAAGAAGTAATAATCTGCAGGTTTTCCAGTGAAACCAAATATTTAATCAGTGTTAATCATAAAATGCAGTGTTCTTCAGTGTAAAAAAACCGTGTCAATCTGTGCCCGAAGGACCAGTGTTATCAGTGTCTATTCACCCCGCGGTTTTTTTAAACCTCATGCATATTTTTTTTAAAAAAAGGCAAAATAAAATGGATATAGTTTTGTAGTTATTTAACAGGGGATGAAGGAGAACAGACCTTCATCTCCTGTTTTTTAATATTAAAAAAACTGGAGGATTTTAACAGCAGTGTTAGCAGAAATTTTAATAATAACTAATAACCCCATGGTTAACAATATTAATAATGCTGAAATCTGCTTTGTTAAGGGAGATAACCGGCAAGTTTTTTATGAGGTATTAAATAAGGTAGCGACAGGACATAAACTAATAACTCACCCTTTAGCTGGAAACATTAAACCTGAAGATAATCCTTACCGGTCGGTAGCTGTCAGCAAATCAAAAGCTAAAGCTGACCTGGCCATATTAGCGAAGCTTAATCAATACCTCGATAAAATAGAAGCCAACCAAATGAAAAGAAAAGTTAATTTACCCTCAATAATGACAGATTTTCAGCTGATTGATAAAGATTTAATAGAAAACGCCATACAGAATTATCACAAAGGTAGGTGAAAAGATGGAACAGGTCTATGATTTACTGATTCTGGGGGGAGGTCCTGCAGGACTGGCAGCTGGTATGTACGGTGCCAGGGCAAGAATGAAAACGGCAATTATTGAGAAGGGCAAACCTGGTGGACAAGCGGCAACAACAGAGGAGCTTGAGAACTATCCGGGGTTTGGCCGGGGAACTACTGGCCCACGACTAACTCAAGCTATGGCAGACCATGCGATATCATTTGGAGCGGAATTTATTAAGGATACTATAGTATCCCTTGATCTTAAATCCTCACCTAAAAGGGTTGTAGGTAAAAAAGGTGAGTACCTGGGAAAAGCCATCATATATGCTTTAGGAGCACAGCCGCGGATGCTGAATATACCCGGGGAAGGCAAACTTCGTGGTAAAGGTGTGAGTTATTGTGCTACCTGCGATGCTGATCTATTTGAGGAATTAGATGTAGTAGTAGTGGGCAGTGGTGATGCTGCTATCGAAGAAGCAGAATACCTTAGTAAATTTGCCGAAAGCGTTTCTATAATTGTCATCCATGATGAAGGAAAGGTTGATGCTAATCAAGTCTCATTTGAAAGAGCAAAGCAAAATCCGAAACTGAAATGGATTTGGAATTCAATCGTAAAAAGCATCAATGGTGATGAACTGGTAGAAAGTATAACCCTGAAAAACATTAAAACCGGGGAAGAAAGCATTTATCCCATAAATGGGGTATTCATTTTTATTGGAACGGTTCCCATCACTAACCTCCTGGACGGTCAGATAGAGCTAAATCCTCAGGGTTATATTATCACTGATAACAAAATGGCTACCAGTTTAGAAGGAGTTTTTGCTGCTGGAGATGTCAGAGACAAGTATTTGCGTCAAGTTGTAACAGCTGCCAGTGACGGAGCTATTGCAGCAGTAGCAGCAGAAAAATATGTCCATGAAACGGAACTTTGGGATAAAGAAGTGATTAATGCTGCCAAGCCGGTACTAGTCGTTTATTATAACCCTACGGATATGGCTGGTACGGAAAAGGTAGGAATAGTAGACCGTTTCGTACGAGATAACTATGAGCATTTTTCCCTGGTCAAAGTGGATGCTACCCGGAATGAACTGGTATCCAGGCGTTACCAGATTGATATAAATGATCTTCCTAAACTGCACCTGTTTGAAAATGGTGAAGTTAAACAAGAGTTACCTATAGATGAAAACAAGCTGATGGCTTTACTCAACTCAGTATCAAGGAGGTAATAGGTAGTGATTGAAGTAAACAAAGATAACTTTGAAGATGAAGTCCTAAATGCTCAGGGTGTGGTTATGGTTGACTGGTGGGGACCAAAATGCGAACGCTGTATGGAGCTAATGCCTCATGTTGAGGAGTTAGCTAGTAAGTACAGGGATAAAATTAAGTTTTGCTCCGTTAATACCTCAGGTAACCGTCGCCTGGCCATAAGCCAGAAAGTTTTGGGACTTCCGGCCATTATTTTCTACCAAAATGGTCAGAAAATTGACGAAATTTCCGGTCAGGAAATAGAACCAGAAGATATAGAAGCCAAAATAAAACAGTATGCGCAGTAAGAAAGGAGGGATATTAGATGAAATTAGAGATAGGTAATATTTTGGTCAAAGATGTTCAATTTGGTGATAAAAGCGAATTTAATAATGGGGTTGTAACCATAAATAAAAAGGAATTGCTGGCAGCAATAAAAGATGACCGCCTGGCAAGAATTGATGCTGATATTGTACGTCCAGGTGAATCAGTGAGAATTTGTCCGGTTAAGGACGTTTTGGAACCACGGGTTAAAGTGGAAGGCAGAGGGGAAGTATTTCCTGGCTTATTTGGTAATGCCGAAATGGTAGGCAGTGGAAAAACTCATGTTTTAAAAGGTATGACTGTTGTAACAGTAGGAAAAATTGTTGGTTTCCAGGAGGGAATCATTGATATGACCGGTCCTGGAGCTGAGTATTCACCCTTTGCGCAAACCATTAATTTAGTAATTGAGTGTGATAAAGTAGAGGGCCTTCCCCAGCATGAACATGAGGAAGCTGTTCGCATAGCTGGGTTAAAAGCTACCCGCTATGTGGCGGAGCTGGCTCGGCATGTGCAACCTAACCAAACCATGATTTTTGAGACCAAACCCTTAATGCAACAAATAGCTGAGTACCCCGATTTACCTAAAGTGGCTTATGTTTATATGCTGCAAACCCAGGGGCTTTTGCATGATACCTATCTTTACGGTTTGGATGCCAAAAAAATACTGCCAACTTTCTTGTATCCCACTGAAGTGATGGATGGAGCCGTCATAAGTGGAAACTGTGTTTCCGCTTGTGATAAAAATACTACCTACCACCATCTTAATAACCCTATTATTGCCGATCTTTATGCTCGCCATGGTAAAGATTTGAATTTTATTGGGGTAGTGGCAACCAATGAAAATGTCACCTTATTAGATAAAGAACGTAGTTCAAACTTTACAGCTAAATTAGTCGAAACTTTGGGAGTTGATGGGGTAATCATAAGCGAAGAAGGATTTGGCAATCCTGATGCTGACCTAATTATGAATTGCCGTAAAATTGAAGAGTTAGGCATAAAAACAGTTTTGGTAACAGATGAATATGCTGGGCGTGATGGCGCTTCACAATCCTTGGCTGATGCTAATCCCCTGGCTAATGCTGTTGTCAGCGCAGGTAATGCCAACGCTATTATTGAGTTGCCGCCCATGAAAAAAGTTATTGGCTATAGTGAAGCCAGCGAAATAATAGCGGGTGGTTTTACAGGAGCTTTAAATCCAGACGGTTCTATCACTGTAGAGATTCAAGCTATAACTGGCGCTACCAATGAACTAGGATTTAACCGCATGGGAGCCTTAGAATTTTAGAACCAGACCATAATGCTAAATTATCCATAATTTTTGCTTAGGGTTTCACAATAGACTAGTGGAAAGGATGAATGTTGTTATGGAAAAAAGCTTTTTTGCTGATAAGAAAATCTGTATTTTAGGGGATCGTGATGGTATTCCCGGCCCTGCCATTGAAGAATGTATGAAAACTGTTGGGGGAGAAATAATCTTTAGCAGTACGGAGTGTTTCGTTTGAACTGCAGCCGGGGCCATGGACATGGCCAATCAAACACGGGTAAAGGAAGCTGCGGAAAAGTTTGGAGCTGATAAAGTAGTCGTCATTCTGGGCGGAGCAGAGGCCGAATCAGCCGGTTTAACAGCGGAAACAGTCATTAATGGTGACCCCACCTATGCCGGACCACTAACCAATATAGCCTTAAAACTACCAGTTTTCCACATTTTTGAATTAAAAGACTTGATAGATCCCGAAGTTTATGATGAGCAAATCAGCATGATGGAAATGGTAGTTGATGTAGATGCCATTAAGAATGAAATGGAAGATATAAGGCAGCAGTTCAGCTAAAGTAAAGGAGGTTAAGAATTGGGCAAAATCAGGGTAGTTCATTATTTAAACCAGTTTTTTGGCCAAATCGGCGGGGAAGAGAAAGCTGATATAGCACCATTTGTCAAAGAAGGCCCAGTTGGGCCGGGAACAGCATTGTCCCAACAATTAGATGAAAATATGGAAATTGTAGGTACAGTAATTTGCGGTGACACTTATTTTAATGAAAATATTGAAACTGCTACCGAACAGGTAATTTCCTTAATCTCGAGCTTCAAACCGGACTTTCTGATTGCTGGACCTGCTTTTAATGCTGGAAGATATGGTATGGCATGTGGTGCTGTTTGTGCTGCTGTGCAGGAAAGGTTGAAAATACCTGCTATAACCGGAATGTATGAAGAAAATCCCGGAGCAGATATGTTCAAAAAAAGCGTTTATATTGTTAAAACCGGGAACTCAGCAGCTCAGATGCGTAAAGCTTTACCAGCTATAGCACGTCTGGCCAATCGCCTGGCTAAAGGAGAAGAGTTAAAATCTCCAGCAGAAGAAGGCTATTTAGCTCGGGGAATTCGTAAGAATGTATTTCATGAACAAAGAGGCTCGGCCCGTGCCGTGGATATGCTAATAAAAAAATTAAAAGGCGAACCTTTTACTACGGAATATCCCATGCCCGTTTTTGACCGGGTAACACCTAGACCTGCTATAAAAGATCTTAAGAAAGCAAAAATTGCTCTGGTCACCTCGGGAGGTATTGTGCCGAAAGGCAATCCTGATCGTATAGAATCTTCCAGTGCCTCTAAGTTTGGCCGCTATGATATTTCTGGGATAAACGATTTAGATGAAAATACCTTCGAAACCGCTCATGGTGGCTATGATCCGGTATATGCTAATGCTGACGCCGACCGGGTATTGCCGGTAGATGCTTTGCGCTATTTGGAAAAACAAGGTGTGATCGGAAAACTCCATGATATCTATTACGCCACAGTTGGTAATGGGACATCAGTAGCTAATGCCAAAAAATATGCCCATGCTATAGGAGAAGAACTTAGGCAAGAGAACATTGATGGTATTATACTGACCTCCACTTGAGGAACTTGTACTCGTTGCGGTGCAACGATGGTTAAAGAACTGGAGGAAGTTGTAAATGTGCCTGTAGTTCATGTCTGTACTGTAGTGCCAATTTCTTTAACTGTAGGAGCTAATCGTATAGACCCAGCGGTAGCTATTCCCCATCCTTTGGGCAATCCTCAATTAAGCAAGGATGAAGAATTTGCTTTACGTTTGCGGATAGTAAATAAAGCATTAGAGGCACTTACTACTGATATTACTGAACAAACTGTATTCTAAAACCAGACCATGAATGCAGACACTGAATACACTGAAAATTTATGATTAACATTGAAACCAGCATTAAAAAAACCAAAAATAGTTTCATTGTTTTTCATAAATTCAGTGTTATTTCAGTGTCACTTTTTAAAATAGGAGGGAATAAAATTGAATTTTCCGGTAATTAAGGCAGCATCATATGTTCTAGTGCATGCTCCTAATATAATGATGGGTCATGGTACAACCATAACCACGGAAAGACGTACTAATCCTGATTCTGATTACCTTAAAGCAATAAGTAATCATATTCGATCTTTTGAGCAAGCCGTAAAATATGCTCCTAACCAAGTTTTCATAGGCAATATCTCACCTTATGAATTGAAAGAAGTCCCCCAACCCTGGTATGGAAATCCCGTTAATCAATCTAAAGAGGGTAAATATGGGGAAATAATACCAGAGGAAGAGTTTTATGCCGCTTTAAAAATTGCCGATAGTTTTAAATTGGTAGAATTGGAACAGGAATTTTCTTCCCAAATAAAAAATATCCTGGCTCCTAAGAAAATTTTTAATGAAAAACAATTAGAACTATTAGATAAAGGCAGTGAAAAAAGTTATATTGAAAACTTAGTTAACTCTGGAAAAGCCGAGGGCCTCTATAAAAACAATCAATTAGTTGGCTGCATACGTGAAGCTCATGAAATCGATCCTAACTTGTCAGCACATGTTATGTTTGAAAACCTGGTTTGCAAGGCTTCAGGAGTTTTAGCTCTTAAAGTTCTGCTGCAAAAAAATAATCTGGATCCTAAAATGGTGGATTATATAATTGAAACTTCTGAAGAGGCAATTGGTGATATGAACCAGAGAGGTGGCGGCAATTTAGCTAAAGCAGTTGGTGAAATAGCAGAATGTATTAATGCAACCGGGGTCGATATGAGAGCTTTTTGTGCCGGGCCTGCTCATGGATTATTAACGGCTGCAGCTCTGGTACAATCGGGAATTTTCCAGAATGTAGTAGTGATGGCTGGAGGCTCATCAGCCAAGTTAGGAATGAACAGCCGCGATCATGTAGCTAAAAATATGCCAGTATTAGAGGATATGGTTGGTGGCTATGCGATTCTCATCAGTGCTAATGATGGCATTAATCCTCAAATCAGAACGGATATTGTGGGTAAACACAAAATTTCTTCCGGTTCCTCACCTCAAGCCGTTATTCAGGCTATTGTAGTAGACCCCTTGGAGAAAAATAACCTTAAGATTACAGATGTAGATGTATACGCTCCCGAACTGCAAAATGCAGAAATAACTGCTCCTGCCGGTGCCGGTGATGTACCTTTGGCCAATTATAAAATGATTGGTGCTATGGCTGTCAAGCGCGGAGAGATTACCCGTGATCAATTAGTAAATTTCACCAATGAGCATGGAGTGACTGGTTTTGCTCCGACCCAAGGCCATATCCCTTCTGGTGTCCCCCTTTTAGGACATATTCGGGATGCTATTTTGGATAAAAAAATACAGCGGGCAATGATAATTGGTAAAGGAAGTCTATTTTTAGGCAGAATGACCGATCTTTTTGATGGTATTAGTTTTATTGTTGAAGCTAATTCCGGGGTTATTGATTCACCTGATGATAAAGGAAACATTGAAGAATACAGGCAAGAAATCAGAAACATGCTGGCTGATGCCATAGAAAGCTTAGCGCAATCATTGGCCAGGAGGTGAATATTACATGAATAATAATAGTTATAAACCTTTATTAGAGGAAGTATTAAAAGAAACTGCTGCCATGCTTAGAACCGGTCAGACTGGCAAAAGCATAAAGGTTGGCCTTACTACTTATGGTAGTGAGATTGCGCCCTCGGACCTGTTGCGGGGGGCAGAAATAGCTATGAAAAGAGAACCAGGGCTTGAAGTAAGTATTATTGGTCCGGCACCGCCATGCAACCTGCCAGTTTATAATGCTGATAGTGAAGATGAAGTACATGATATATTGGAAAATCTACTTAAAAACAAGGAATTAGACGGTGTTGTTACCATGCATTATCCCTTTCCTATTGGAGTGGCTACTATTGGCAAAGTTATTACTCCAGCCCGGGGAAAAGAAATGTATATAGCCAGTACTACCGGTACTGCTGCCACTGACCGCATTCAAGCCATGGTAATGAATGCGGTTTATGGCATAGCAGTAGCAAAGGCTGATGGTATAGAAAATCCCACTGTAGGGATTCTCAATGTGGATGGTGCCAGGCAGGTGGAAAGATATCTTAATAACATGCAGGGGAAGGGTTATAAATTTACCTGGGGAGAGTCGCAAAGAGCAGACGGAGGTCACGTTCTGCGGGGAAATGATATTATTCAGGGAAGTGTAGATGTTGTTGTTTGTGACACTTTAACCGGAAATATTCTGATGAAACTTTTTAGTTCTTTTCATAGTGGTGGAAATTATGAGACCTCCGGATACGGTTATGGACCAGGTGTGGGTGAAAATTTTGACTATTTAATTCACATTATATCACGGGCTTCCGGTACACCAGTAGTAGCTGGTGCTTTAACTTATTGTGCTGCTATGGTACGGGGAGGGCTTAATAAAATTAAGAAGGCTGAGATACAAAAGGCTAGCCAGGCAGGTTGGATAATTCCTGCGGCACCCAAGGCAATAGCAGAGGCGGTTGAAGAGGTTTCTCCTCCCCCGGCCAAAATTACCGGTGAGCAGATAGCAGGTATTGATATCCTGGAAATTGAAGAAGCAGTTAAAGCCCTTTGGAAAAATCAAGTTTTTGCTTCCAGTGGTATGGGCTGTACAGGACCAGTCATTCTTGTGGCTGTTGAAGATAAGGAAAAAGCTTTACAAATATTGCAGGCCAATGGTTATTTATGATGATAAGAGGATATATTTATGAAAAGCGATATCGAAATAGCCCAGACAGCAAAAATGTTACCAATAACTGAAATAGCGCAATCACTTGGCCTAAGTGATGATGATATCGAATTATATGGTAAATATAAGGCTAAAGTTTCTCTCGATGTTTTGTCCAGATTAGCTAATAAGCCATCAGGAAAACTGGTTTTAGTTACTGCTATTACCCCTACACCTGCAGGTGAGGGGAAAACTACTACTACCGTGGGTTTGGGTCAAGCTCTAAATCGTATAGGTAAAAAGGCTATTATTGCCTTGCGGGAACCATCTCTAGGTCCCAGTTTTGGTATTAAAGGTGGAGCTGCCGGCGGTGGTTACTCCCAGGTAATCCCTATGGAGGATATTAACTTGCATTTTACTGGTGATATTCATGCGGTAACTTCAGCCCACAATCTCCTGGCAGCTATGCTGGACAATCACCTGTATCAGGGTAATGGATTAAATATTGACCCCCGGCAGGTGATTTGGCGCCGGGTTTTGGATTTAAATGAAAGGGCTTTACGCCATATTGTTCTGGGAATAGGAGGAAAGATTAACGGCGTCCCCCGGGAATCAGGTTTTGACATAAGTTCAGCTTCGGAAATTATGGCTGCCCTATGTCTGGCTACTGATTTAATGGATTTAAAAGAACGCTTCAAAAGAGCAGTAGTAGCTTATACTTATGATGGTCAACCAGTCACTGCTGATGACTTAAAAGCTGCTGGATCTATGGCCTTGCTGATGAAAGATGCTATTAAGCCAAATCTGGTGCAAACCCTGGAAAATACCCCGGCTTTTGTCCATGGCGGCCCTTTTGCCAATATAGCCCATGGTAGCAATAGCATTGTGGCTACTCAGATGGGATTAAAGCTGGCCGATTATATGATTACCGAGGCTGGATTTGGTGCTGATCTGGGAGCGGAAAAATACTTTAATATAGTATGCCGTTACGGGAACATTACACCTTCAGCCGTAGTACTGGTAGCTACCATCAGAGCACTAAAGCATCATGGCGGCGTAGCCAAAGATCGCCTGGGAGAAAAAGATATAGCCGCTTTAGAAAAAGGTATAGCCAATCTGGAAAAACAACTGGAAAATATTCAGAAATTTGGCCTGCCGGTAGTAGTAGCCTTAAATGAGTTCCCTACGGATAGCAACGAAGAAATCAATTTAGTGGTTGATAAATGTAATGCTATGGGAGCAGATGTGGCTTTATCCCAGGTATGGGCTAAGGGAGGAGCCGGGGGAGAGGAACTAGCACGCAAAGTAATAGCTGCTGCTGATAAACCTTCTGATTTCCGATTCCTTTATGATATCAACCAGCCTTTAAAAGCTAAAATTGAGACCATATGTAAAGAGATTTATGGAGCTGATGGAATATCTTACACAGCTGAGGCCAATCGGCTCCTGCAAAGGTTTGAAGACCTGGGATATGGCAAATTGCCGGTTTGTATGGCGAAAACACAATATTCTCTCTCAGATGACCCTGAGAAAAAAGGTCGGCCGCAAGGCTTTACTATTACCATACGTGAAGTAAGATTATCAGCCGGTGCCGGATTCGTAGTAGCCCTTACCGGAAACATAATGACCATGCCCGGCCTGGGCAAAACCCCCGCCGCCCAAAAAATAGATATCAAACCCAATGGAGAAATCGTAGGCCTATTCTAAATGGAAAAGGGGGTTAATGGACGCAGATAACACAGATTAACGCAGATCTTCACAGTTTAATTTTTAGTTCTTTAATTAGCTGGTATTTACTATTATGCATTCAAAAAAACTGTGTTAATCTGCGTATCCGAAAGGCTCTGTGTTACCTGTGTCTATTCTCCCTGGTAGCTTTTGATGTAGTCGTCTATTATTTCATCATATCCCGCCATGATATCCCTTAAAACTTTATTTTGAGCTGAGTTAATAATCTTATCATCTACCATGCCTACTGGTAACGCTTTAGGTGAGGTGCCGGAAATGAATATTGCATCCATATTAAGCATCTCTTCCAAGCTTATATCCTGTTCAATCACCTCATAGCCCCGGTTTTGGCAGGCGGCTATTACCTTTTCCCGGGTTATCCCTTTGAGGACCTTATCGCCTGGAGCAGTGTAAACTTTATCACCTTTTATCATAAACAAATTCGACCTTCCGCCTTCACTGACATTTCCTTGACGATCTACCAATATAGCTTCATAAGAACTGCTATCACGAATGGCACTATCGATTTTTTGGCGGTAATCTGCTCGGTCAACCTTGGCGTTAGGATTAGGCCTTTCAACATGGACTAAAACTGTTTTGGCTCCTTGGCTGTAATCCTTATCTGTGGGGTATTTAACTTCTTCGAAATAGGCATAAAAGTCTACTTGGCTATTATCCTTATTAGGATAGTTGAATACAAATTTTATATTTCCTTCTAAAGCATTGTTGCTGGTAATTAATTTTTGCAGGCGTTTCCTTATTTCTTCATCATTAAGGGGTATAGGCAGATTAGTTAGACGGGACGTGTTTTTAAGCCTTTGCAGGTGCTCTTCAAGAAATAAGGGAACACCTTTGATAACTCTTAATACTTCATATAAAGAAATACCTTTCTCAATAAAATCACCTGGAAATTCTTCTTTCTTCATCAGTTGATTGTTCTTTATCCACATTTTCTGTACGGATTTTTCCATAGTGTGCCTCCTTAATTTCTTTCTAACTAGTTTTCCCATATGCCTTTAAACGATAATGCCATTTTGTGGCAAGAATATTCCTGTCAAAATAGAAAATACTAACCATTGATATATTTAAACCCTTAGAAAGGAAGTGATCCCGCACATATTGGTTGAGGTAGAAACGGCTTATGACCTAAAAATACAATAGAAAAAGGAGGCAAACAAGTGGATAAAACTTATACAACCTGTAAAGTTAAAAGCTGTGCTTTTCATCATCCGGATGATCTCTGTGCAGCTGGGGAAATCCAAGTAGCCAATAGTAGTAATAATGCTGTCTGTGATACTTTTTATCCGCGTGATGTAAACAAACAACCGGTTAGCGGGAAAAACGCACAAGCGGGGATGGATTTGCGTGATTCCCATATGGCTGATGATTGCCTGGGAATAAACGCAGCTGATTCCAGCCATATTTACGAAAGCTTCGCCAGTAACCTTACCCCTCTGGTAACATGTAATGCCGAAGATTGCCGTTACTGGGAACATAGTGTGTGTAAGGCTGAAGAAATTCTCATTGATGGACCTAATGCTTCTATATCAGATGAAACCCGGTGTAAAACCTATGACCCGGAATAACGGGAGTTTCTTACCTCCTAGTACATTGATCAGTTCAAGTTTAAGAAGTATATGAATGGAGGAGTACTTGATGCCAAAAAAAACAATTGTTTATCCTTATATCCCTAACTCAGTTCCCGAAGTTAAAGCCGAGCTAATGAAAGAAGTCGGGGTAACTGATCCCATGGACCTATACGAAGAGATTCCGGACCATCTAAGGTTCAAAGAAGAATTAAAGCTTCCGGAACCTATCCTGGATGAATATTCTATTCGTCGCCATACTGATGAAATTTTAAAGAAAAATAAAACTGCCGACGAGTATTTATGTTTCTTAGGTGCAGGATGTGCCCCTCATTTTGTTCCGGCTGTCTGTGATGAAATAAATGGCCGGGGTGAGTTCTTGACTGCCTACGTAGGTGATTCCATGGGTGACCATGGTAAGTGGCAGGCTTTGTTTGAATACTGTAGTTTAATGGGAGAACTTTTGGACATGGATATTTTAAGTATCCCTATGTATGATGGCGGTCAGGCCGCTTCCAGTTCTCTACGCATGGCTAACCGTATAAACAATCGCAAAAAAGTTTTGTTACCAGCTACCATGAATCCGGAAATTTTTATGGTGGTAAAAAACTATCTTAATTCCGTACCGCAACCAGAAATTGAAATAGTCCAGATAAAATTTGACCCTAATACCGGGTTGATGGATCTTAATGACCTGAAAAATAATATGTCCAATGATGTTTGTGCGGTGTTTATAGAAAATCCTTCTTATTTGGGATTTATTGAGACTCAGGCAGAAGAAATAGGTAAGATTGCCCGTCAAGCAGGGGCTGAGTTTATTGTTTATACTGATCCTATTTCCCTGGGAGTAATGGAAGCCCCGGCTAACTATGGTGCTACTATTACTTGTGGGGATTACCATCCTCTGGGGCTGCACTTGGGTGCCGGTGGTTGCCAGGGTGGTTTTATTGCTACCCATGATGATATGAAATATATTTCCGAGTTTAAGGATTTGATGTTTGGTCTCACCGACACAATACAAGAAGGCGAGTGGGGATTTGGTGAAGTTCTCTATGACCGAACTTCTTACGGTTCCCGCGACAAGGGTAAAGAATTTACCGGAACCAGCACCGGACTCTGGGCCATAACTGCTGGTGTATATTTATCCTTAATGGGACCTAAGGGTATGCAGGAAGTAGGAACAACCATTATGCAGAACTCCCAGTATGCTGCCAAAAAGCTCTCTGCCATACCTGGTGTTAAAATCCAATTGTCCTCTCCTTTCTTCAAAGAATTTGTAGTTAATTTTGATATGACTGGCAAAACTGTAGCCGAAATAAATAAAAAGTTGCTGGAGTTTAAAATATTTGGCGGCAAAGATCTTTCCCATGATTTCCCCCAGTTTGGTCAGAGCGCCCTATATTGCGTAACGGAAATACACCAACAAAAAGATATAGATAAATTAGCCTATGCGTTACAAGGGGTTATCTCCTGTTAGTAGTACCAACTATCTATAGGAAAGGACTGAGGTTTAATGGCTAGACAACAAAGGAAGTTACTAAGAGATAATTACCATCAGGCAAGATGGGATGAGCCTATTATATTTGAAATGAGTGTCCCGGGTGAAAGAGGAGTACTGGTTCCCATGGCTAGCGAAGAAATTGCCAGTCAAGTAGGTGATGGTGCTTCCGCAATACCAGCATCTTTGAGACGTAAAAAAGCACCAGCACTGCCTGAAGTCAACCAGATGCGGGTTAACCGGCACTATTATCACCTTTCTCAGGAAACCCTGGGAACAGATGTTACACTGGGAATAAGTGAAGGTACTTGTACCATGAAATATAGTCCCAAGGTACAGGAACATATGGCTTCACGTCATCCTGGTATAGTAGAAGTTCATCCCCACCAAGATCCTGAAACCATGCAAGGGCTACTTGAAATCTACTATAAAGTAGAACAATTTTTAAAAGAAGTATCAGGAATGGATGCATTTTCATTGCAACCCGGTGGTGGTGCTCATGCGGTATATACCAATGCTTCCATAATTAGAGCTTATCATCGGGCCCGGGGAGACCACAAACGCACGGAGATAATTACTACTATGTTCTCCCATCCTTGTGATGCAGCTACTCCTAACACCGCGGGTTTCAAAGTAATAACATTGATGCCAGATGAAAGCGGTTATCCGGATTTGGAAGCTATGAAGGCAGCCTTATCCGAACGTACAGCGGGAATAATGATTACTAATCCGGAAGATACCGGCATTTACAACCCTCGTATTGAGGAGTATGTGAGAGCAGCTCATGCGGTGGGAGCCCTCTGTTCTTACGACCAGGCAAATGCTAATGGTATGCTGGGAATTCACCGGGCAAAAGAAGCTAATTTTGACCTGGTTCATTTCAATTTACACAAAACTTTCTCTGCTCCCCATGGCAGTATGGGACCGGCAACGGGAGCTGTTGGGGTAAAAGAGTTTCTAAAACCTTATCTCCCCGTACCTCGGGTAGAGTTCGATGGCCAAAAATATACTTTAAACTACAATTATCCCGAAAGTATTGGTAAAGTAAGGACCTTTTTCGGTAATGCTAATGTAGTATTAAAGACTTATATGTGGATAATGCAGCACGGTGCAGATGGATTAAAAGAAGCTGCTATTTGTTCGGTTCTAAACAACCAGTACTTTATGAAAAAGATATCCCAGATACCTGGCGTAGTAATCCCATATGCCAAAGGAAAACGTCGTTTGGAGCAGGTCCGTTATTCCTGGGAAAAACTTATGCAGGATACGGGAGTAGGTACGGATGATGTTAATAGACGTTTGGTCGATTTTGGTATTGAGCATTACTGGACTTCGCACCATCCCTGGGTTGTTCCTGAGCCTTTTACCCTTGAGCCTTGCGAATCCTACAACAAAGAGGACATGGATGAGTATATAGAAGTATTGCAGCAGATATCTAAAGAAGCCTATGAAGATCCGGATTTCGTCAAAAAGGCTCCGTATAAAGCAGCTTCACATCGGCCTACCCATTCAGCAATTGATGATCCCGAACTAATTGCTGTTACCTGGAGACAGTATCAGAAGAAAAAAGGACTTAGAAAATAGCTTTTAAACCATCCCCTCCCCATCTGGGGGGGATGGTATTAAATGCAAGATTGGTGGTAAATAATGAGGAAATTAGGCGTAATCGTAAATCCTGTTGCCGGTATGGGCGGCCGCGTCGGGTTAAAGGGTAGTGATGGAATTGAGATACTAGAAAAAGCCCGAAAAATGGGGGCTAAGCCGGAGGCTCCTAGGCGAGCAGCGGAGGCCCTTAAAGTTATTGCTAATATAAAAGATCAAATAAAAGTATATGCTTATCCTCATGAAATGGGCGCAGACGAGTGCCTTGAGGCAGGGCTGGAGCCTGAAGTTATTGGCTCAATCAAAAGCGGTGCAACTAGGCCTGAAGATACTATGGAAGCAGCTCGGTTAATGGTTGCAAAAGAGGTGGATTTGATTTTATTTGCGGGCGGAGATGGAACTGCACGCAATATACACACGGCCATTGGAGCTAATAACATTCCAGTTCTGGGTATTCCCGCCGGGGTTAAAATCCATTCTGCTGTATACGCGATTAATCCTCGAAGTGCCGGAGAAGTAGCCAGTCTATATTTGCAGGGGAAAGTAGTGGAAATCAAGGAAGCCGAAGTAATGGACATAGATGAAGAGGCTTTCCGGGAGGGACGGGTAAACGCCCGCCTTTACGGATATCTTAGAGTGCCAGTGGAGCGAAGGGTACAGAGCGTAAAATCTGGTGCTCACTCGGAGCAAGCTGAAATACAAGGTATGGCTGCTGATGTAGTGGCTAATATGGAACCTGACACCTTGTATATAATCGGTCCGGGAACTACTACCCGCAGTATTATGGAAAGACTGGGACTCGAATATACATTGCTGGGAGTGGATGTAGTACTTAATAAACAGCTATTACAGCTGGATGTAGGAGAAGAACAGTTATTTAACCTTGTGGAGCAACATAAAGGCAATGCCCGCATTGTGGTTACAGCTATAGGAGGACAGGGACATATCTTTGGCCGTGGTAACCAACAAATCAGCCCCCGGATAATTAGAAAAGTAGGGAAAAACAATATAACTGTTGTAGCCAGCCGTGATAAATTAGTAGCTTTGCAACCCCATCCATTATTAGTGGACACTGGCGATCCTGATCTTGATCAGGAGTTAAGTGGATATGTTCGCGTTGTAACTGGTTGGGAGGACAGCATAATGTATCGGGTAAGTAATGATGCAGGTTAATTGTTTCCCTAATAATAATCGAAGGAGGGATAATTTTTGGCCAAAGGATTGGAACTTTTTCAACAGAGTGCAGTAGGTTTTACTCGTCAAATAAGTCCTTTTGATACTTTGGTTTACTCCACCGTTAACCCAGGTCTTATGTATGCCCTGGTTTACCTTATGTGGGCCCCATTTTTATACCCAGGTGCACATATGCCTTACGCTATAATCACGGTAGCCCAGATGTTTATTATTGCGGGTCTATACTGGCTGTTATCAGTGGCTATGCCCAGGCAGGGCGGTGAATATATATATATTAGCCGTATACTGCACCCGGCCTTAGGATTGATGTCCAGTTTTATGATATCCTTTACCGCTATATCCTGGACCGGTGTTTGCTCGGACTGGGCCTTAAAATATGCCCTGGTTGAATTTTTTGCTTCTTTGGGTATTGTTACGGGAAACCAGACTTGGTTTCAGTGGGCTGCCAATTTAAATGAACCTAATGTACGAGCTATCTTGGGTACAATTATGATATTTATTATCTGGATTGTGTTTTATAAAGGCAGCCGGGCTATGATGAAAATGTCCTGGATGGCCTTAGCTGGTACTATTGTAGGTGCCTTAACCTTTATTATTGCGGCATTAATGGCTGATCCGGGTACTTTTGCCGCCAACTTTACCCGCTTAAGCGGCCTGGATTATAATCATGTGATACCACTGGCAGTTGCAGCAGGACATCCCAGCCAGTTCCTTTTCGGGGCAACTTTTATGGCAGGTTCTACTTATATTATTCTAAACACCCTGGGGGCTACATTTGGTGCTAACCTGGCTGGTGAAGTGCGCAGTGTACAGAAATCACAGTTATTAGCTATGTTCGGTTCACTAGCTATTTTAATGAGTGCTTGGGCTATTTTCTACGGCTTAAGCTATAAAATATTTGGTAATCTTTGGACTAACGCCTTAATGTATCTGGCAGGAACCGGCAACCCGGCTTATCCTTTCGGTCAGTATGAACCTTTTGCTACTATTCTGCTGGGAATTTTAACGCAAAGCCCCATATTTATTTTCCTGATTGCTATAGCCTTTTTTACGGCTACTTATGGATCATGTGCGGGAATGAGTTTCGGACCCAGCCGTAATATATATGCCTGGGGATTTGACCGCTTGATACCGGCCAAAACTGCAGAAATTGACCCTAAAACAGGTTCACCGGTTATTGCTTCAACCATTGCATTGGCTGTAGCGGAAATATTTTTGCTTCTAGATGTTTATGTGCCAGCCTGGACCGCCTATATTGGCTATACCATTTTTACATGGTTTTTAGCTTGGATTTTACTGGGGATAGCAGGTATAGTATTTCCTTATCGCAGAAAACTGCTCTTTGAATCAGCACCACCAGTAGTAAGAGGGAAATTCCTGGGATTACCTGTAGTTACCTGGTTAGGCATTCTGACCACAATAATTAGTGTATCCATCTGTGTTTACCTGTTAATACCTTTCTTTAATGGCGACATGCCTTACACTATGATCGTAATGTCTATAATACTACTGCTCTTGCCTATAATAATTTACTACATTTCCAAAGCTTCCTATGCCAGGCAGGGTATAAATATAGATATTCAGTTCCAGGAGATACCTTCAGACTAGTTAACTTATCAATAAGGGGTGAAGCGTCTTAATGAAAATCTTTTACGCTAGCGATACCCATGCAGCGGAAAGTACCTTTCGCAAATTTACAAATGCCGGACCTTTTTATAAAGCCGACTTGGTGATATATGGCGGCGATTTCGTCGGTAAGGCTGTGGTTCCCATAATAAAAACCAAATCAGGTCACTATGAAGCCACTTATTACGGTTCGACCGTTAAGATTAAAGATGAAAAAGAACTGCCCGATCTTCAAAAAACTTTGCGGGATGCCGGATTCTACTGGACTATACTAACTGAGGATGAGCTGGAGCGAATAGAAGAAAAAGATGTAGAACGCATAACCAAAGAACTGCAGCTAAAACAGATGAAAGAATGGACTAAATTAATGGATGAACGCTTTAAAAAGAATAATATCCCTTGTGTAATCACTCCCGGCAATGATGATCCATTTTATATTGATGAGGTACTGAATAAAATGGATTATGTTATAAATGGTGATGGTAAAGTAGTTGAGGTTAATGGTTTAGAAATATTATCTTTAAGTTACGGACATCCTACTATTTTTAAATACCCCCGTGATATAAGTGAAGAAGAACTGGCGCAAAAGATCGATGAGCTGGCTTCTAAGGTTAATAATATGGATAAATGTATTTTTAACATCCATGTTCCCCCGAAAGATACTGATCTTGACCAGGATACACTTTATGATGAAGATTTGAATCCTATTTTAGACGGGGATTCTTTGGCTACCGGCCCGGTAGGCAGCACCGCTGTAGCGGAAGCAATAAAAAAATACCAACCTCTATTGAGCTTGCATGGGCATGTGCACCCCAGCCGGGGAATTAGTAAAATAGGACGGACAATCTGTGTGAATCCGGGCAGCAACTACGATGAAATACAATTACGTGGTTGTCTAATAGACATTAATGATAGGGGCGAAGTAATAAATCCTACATTAACATCCGGTTAAATAAACCAAAATTTCTTTCCCTTTGTAGCGGAAACTTAAGTTTCCGCTACAAGTGTTCCATTACCACATATTAATCTTAATCTTTAATGGAAGTAAAACCGCGTTTTCCTTTGTTAGTCCGCGTCTAATTATTCATCTTTATATATATTTATTACTTTTGCTGTAGAATCAAGGGGATTTTTAGTTATAAAGGAGGTTAGTTTTATGTTAACTATAAATGAAGATCAGGTAATTTACAGTATGAGTCCGGAAAATCCGCCTGTTGCGGAGGTGAGTTCTGGAGAAACACTGGCATTCATAACTAAAGACTGCTTCAGTAATGAGATTCAAAGCGAAAAAGACCTGTTTGCATCTGTGGGATGGTCTACTATTAATCCTGCTACTGGCCCGGTAGCTGTTAAAAACGCTAAGTTAGGGGATACATTAGCAGTTCACATAATTGATATTGATATAGCAGATAAAGGATGTATGGTAACTGTACCCGGTATGGGGGCGGCCGGTGATTTAATCACCAAGAGTGAAACTAAAATAATTCCTATTAAGAACGGGTTTGCTCTATTTAATGACAAAATTGCCATTCCTATTGAACCTATGATAGGTGTTATTGGCACCGCTCCCCTGAATGAGGAAATTCCTTGTGGAACTCCGGGACGTCACGGAGGAAACATGGATACTCGTTTAATAAGGAAAGGCACCACTGTTTATTTGCCGGTATTTGTAGATGGTGCTTTATTAGCTATGGGGGATTTGCATGCGGTTATGGGTGATGGTGAAGTTTCAGTTACCGGTATAGAAATCCCGGGTAAGGTGACTGTGAAAATTGAGCTTATAAAAGGGCAATCTGAACCATGGCCTGTTTTGGAAACTGATGATTATTGGTATGTAATCGCTTCAGGAAAAGATTTGGATGAAACTGCGAATTTGTCCTTAAAGGCGATGCTGGAATTCCTGGCTAAGAGAACGGATTTAAGCCTTAATGATCGTGTTTCATTATTAAGCGCTTGTGGTAATATGGAAATAAGCCAAATAGTTGATCCCTTACAGACGATTCGTTTTGGGATCAGCAAGGAGATTATGAAGAATTATAACTTGCAATTTTAGCTGGAAATGGGTGCCCAGGAAAATAGTACGCACCAATTTTAATTAGTTTGATATAATACCATATATACAATAAGATGCCCTATAAATTTGAAAGGGGAGATGCATTTTGCAAACTATTAAATATAATGATATGGCAAACCAATTCCTGGAACAGCTTCCAAAAGGCGCTTTTCTAACTGTCCAATCAGGAGATAAAGTAAATACTATGACAATTGGCTGGGGAAGTATTGGTTATATATGGAAAAAACCGATTATGATGGTGATGGTTCGCTATTCACGTTATACCCACGAGTTATTGGCAGGAGCAGATGATTTTACAGTGAGTTTACCGCTGGATAATAGTATGAAGGCTGCTCTGGCTTTGGCAGGAACAAAGTCAGGACGTGATATTGATAAATTTGCCGAGGCTAATTTAACTGTACAAAAGGCTAAAATAGTAAAGTCCCCTATTATTGCCAATTGCCATCTTTTTTATGAGTGTAAGATTTTGTATCGGCAGCCGATGGATTCTGCAGCACTGGATAATGAGGTAAAACAGGCCTGCTATGGTGATGGAGATTATCATGTGCTGTATTATGGAGAAATTGTAGCTAGTTATAAAAAGTAGGAGAGGGGCAAGCATGATACTTTATCACGCTGATGGCCGGTTTTGTGCTGGGAATTATGATGTGCTCACCATTACTCTGGCTCTTAGGTAAAGCACCATGCTTGCCCTGGGTTAGAAAAAACCCCCTGCCTCTAACCCTTATCAACTCGGAGCAGAGATGTAAGCATAACGTCCCCGTATCTCGTTACCTGAGCTGTTTAGCGCAAGATTAAAGAAAATAGCTCTGCTCTAGTTTCGGAACGGGTCTCAAATAAACCCCGAACAGCTGATGTTACTGTAATTGCCCCAGGTTTTTTTATACCCCGCATAGTCATACACATATGTTCAGCTTCTATTACTACTCCTACCCCAAAGGGATGTAAGCTTTCATTTATGCAGTCGGCTATTTGCGAAGTAAGTCTTTCCTGCAATTGTGGTCTGCGAGCGTAAGCCTCAGCAACCCGAGCTAGTTTACTAATGCCTACCACCTTACCCCCACGGGGAATGTAAGCTACATGAGCGCGACCATAGAAGGGGAGTAAATGATGTTCGCACAGTGAGTAAATAGGAATATCTTTGACCAGGACTAATTCGTCATGATATTCAGTAAATGATACCTTAAGTAATTCACGAGGGTCAGTATCCATACCGGATAAAATCTCTTCGTACATCCTGGCTACTCGGCACGGTGTATCTATGAGTCCTTCCCTTTTAGGGTCTTCACCGATAGCTTCCAAAATAAGTGTAACTGCTTTTTCAATTTTTTCTTTATCTATACTCACAATTATCCTCCATTTTATTGATTCTTTTTCCTACTAGCCATATAATAGCACATAATCTTATTCCCGCCTTAATTTGCATGGAAGGTTTATCTGCAAACTATAAAATTAGTATTAACTATTATGCATTCAAATAAGCTTTCGCAGTAATTTGATTATCCCTGATATTGTCCGTAGCGGAAGCTTTTATATGCGTCATTTAATCAAAAAGGGTAAAATTCATGCTCTGTTGAATAATAAGCCCTGTAATAGGAACTATAAAACTAAAAATAGCTTAAAGAAGGTTTTTAAACAACATGAGGTTAGCAAAATATTTAGCTAATGCGGGTATTGTCTCTCGGCGCAAAGCTGAGGCATTAATTGCCCAGGGGCGGGTTAAAGTTAATGGAACCCCTGTCTTAGAAAAAGGATACATAATTACTCCTGGGGATAAGGTTGAACTTGATGGGAGGATTATAGAAAAAGAAGAAAAAATCTATATATTACTTAATAAGCCACCCTATTATATAAGCAGCGTAATTGATCCTCAAGGTCGACCCACGGTATTAGACCTTTTAAAAAATATTAGCCAACGGGTATATCCTATAGGGAGGCTAGACTACGATACTGAAGGTATACTGCTTTTAAGTAATGACGGAGAATTTACCAACCTTATGACTCACCCCCGTTATGAAATCAATAAAACTTATCATGCCCTAGTTAAAGGACAAGTAGGAGAAAAAGCGCTTAAAATATTAAGAAACGGTGTTGAACTTGAGGATGGACTCACTGCGCCTGCACAAGTAAAAATACTAAATCAGCTGAAAGATAAAACCTGGCTAGAAATAATAATTCATGAAGGTAAAAAGCGGCAGATAAAAAGAATGTGTATGGCCGTAGGGCATCCGCTAATAAGTCTTAAAAGAATCGCTATTGAAAACTTAAATTTGGATGGTGTACCCTTGGGTCACTATCGTTTTTTAACTCCCGAAGAAGTAGCAGTTTTAAAGATGAGAGCCTTAAACAGCAGGACCAAAACAAATCTTCCCAAGTCATAAGGTAAAGTAAACTGTTATCATTAAGGTTTGCTTTAAAAGGGGTATAAAATATGGATACACAATTTCCTCGATGGGAGGCAATAGGACGTTTAGCTGAATGGCGGGATAGATTGTACCAACTTGGTTGCAGTTGCCGCCATAGTACCTTACTAATACTTGCCGGTGATAACGGAATTAGTGCAGAACAAACCGGTGTTTACTCCCCTATGCAATCAGCCTTAATAGTCCGGGAGCATTTACAGGGAAGTTCTCCTGTTACCATACTGCTCAAGCAAATAGGCAGTAAAGAAACCATTATTGATGTAGGATTAGCAAGTCCGGTAGATGATATTGGCGTTATAAATTACAATATAAAAAGGGGAAGCAGGAATTTCTTGGATGGGGATGCTTTAGAACCATGGGAAGCACAAAGTGCTTGGCAATTAGGTGCAACACTGTGGGATGAAGTTATTAATAAAGAGTACGATATAGTGTTATTGGGAGAAATTGGAATTGCTAATACATTATGTGCTGCAGCTATTGCCGTAGCCTTAACTGGTGTAGATCCGGCTGCCTTAACGGGAGAAGGTTCTGGCGATAGTAAAGTAATTGATAAAAAAATCGATATAATATCCAGGGCAATGGAATTAAGGAGACCTGAGCCAGGTAATATAATTGACATATTAGCAAGATTCGGGGGTTTGGAGATTGCAGCTTTAGCAGGTTTTATATCTAAATGTAGTCAGAGGAGAATCCCGCTAATACTCGATGGATATGTTACGTCAGTAGCAGCTTTACTGGCCAGTGTAGTTGAACCTGAAGTTGTGAACTACCTTTTGGCACCAAGCTTGGCTAAACAAAACGGACATAAATTAATACTAGATCGATTAGGTATTCCTTTTCTCTTCGATATGGGTATAAACTATGGAGAAGGACTGGCTGCAGCCATTGGTCTTTATTTATCTCAGCTAATGGTTAAAGCATTTCCTGAAGGTGGAAACATTCATTAAATTATGCAGTTATTATAATATAAGAAGGGGAGAAACTAGTGAGTAAAATCAAAATCAGGGTACGTTTTGATTATAGCGCAAGGACTAAATCAGGGAAAAAACTATTTGGTAATAAACCTAGTGACCAGCAAGCAGAGGAGCTAAGACAGCATAAAGTTTCCCAAATACGCAATATCCCAGTTCAGGGAATAAGTATTGAAGATATAGATATGAGCCAGGAAATATATTCGGTAATTGATGAATTAACAGGTAAGGAAACCTACTATGCTCCTGTAATCATAATATTTGATGCTGATTCATTAGAAGATGTATTAAGATTCATTATGAAAGAGGAATTTCGTACGGTTGAGATTCTGGAACCGGATGAGCTATCACTTTCCCGATTGGAATTAGAGAGACTGTTATTGAGGATTAACGAACAAATGGCAAGTTACCGGCATTACTTGGAACGCATAGTTGATAATTGGAAGTAAGGAGAGTTATATAATGGCTAAGCTTGATATGGAATCTATTGTTGAAGCGGTGAATAACCTGCCTGTTCTTCCCGGGATTGTGTTAAAAGTAATAAAACTTACTGAAGATCCGGATTCTACAGTTCAGGATATTAGCAGATTATTAAATCAGGATCAGGTTATTACTGCTCAAGTTTTAAAAATGGCTAACTCAGCTTTTTACGGATTTCCTCGGCGTATCGGCAGTGTGACTGATGCTATCGTATTATTGGGTTTTCGTACTTTACGCAGCATTGTTATGGCCGCCGCGGTAAGTGATTTATTAAATCAGGAGATCCCCGGATATGCTATGGAATACGGAGAATTATGGCGTCATTCCCAATGTGCAGCTATGGCTGCTCGCTTGATTGCCCGAAAATCTAAATTCGCTATGCTTGATGTAGCTTATACTGCTGGCTTGTTACATGATATTGGAAAAATAATACTTAATAATGCCATGCAGGATACATACCAAGAAATTGTTGCTAGGGTAACAAGTGATAATATTTCTTTTGTGGAAGCTGAAGTCCAGGAATTGGGATTCAATCATGCCCAGGTGGGCGCCCGGGTGGTAGAAAAATGGAATTTACCGGTGGAGACGGTAGAAGCCATACGCTATCATCATATTCCGGAAAAGGCCGAGGTAAATCCACGATTAACCGCTATTGTGCATCTGGCTGATGTTATTTCTGTGTCAATGGGTGTTGGTATGGGGATAGATGGACTTCTTTATTCTGTCTCCGAGGAAGCTATGCAATTACTGGGTTTGGATGAAATAACAATTGAAAGTATTATATCTGAATTAATAGATGTTTTTAGTGATCAAAGCATTTTTGAAATAAAGTAGTTTATATCTTACATATATGTTACTTGTCTTAAAGGTTCATATTAACCCTTCACTATTCTACCCTCTATTTTATGCATTGCCTGTCAAATTAGCCTGAATTATCTGTAAATATACAGGCAGAACTTACTAATTCCTTTAGAGCGAAATACGGAGTATTTCCTACAATAATTCTTAATTTTTTCACTCTTAATTATTAATTCCAACATCCACTCACTTTAGACCTGGTAATACTATATTGCTTTTGCCTAGGTTTTTTTCGGGACAAAGTTACAAATATATTCTTATATATAGATATTTTGTCGTTATGGCAAATTTTTGGTTGATTTTCCTGTAATACTGTTATAGAGTAACCATTAGAAAAATTTATAAGGGGAAGAGGTTTTGGGTAATCTGGCTGTATTTGCCGGAGGTTTTGGCAGTGGCAAGAGTGAAATAGCAGTAAATTTTGCGCTTGATATAGCAAGTAAAGCAAATAATACTGTATTAGCTGATTTGGATTTAGTAAATCCCTTTTTTGCTTCTCGAGACGCCAGGGAGAAGCTTGCGGGAAAAAAGGTTCGACTTATAGCACCCGGTGGCGGCTTAGCTTTTGATGATATCCCTAATCTGCCTACGGAGATAATTGCTATTATGAAACAGGATAACGAATTACTTATTGACCTGCCCGGTGATGAAGTGGGAGCACTGATTATGGGTTATCTCAGTAAATTCGTTACTGAGCGCAGTTCGTTCGATTTTTACTTGGTTATTAACCCTTACCGCCCATTTGCAAACGAATGGGAGAGTTTATTGAGCCTGAAGGAGCTTTTTGAAAAGGCTAGTTTATTAAAGTTCACTGGCATAATTAGTAATCCTAATATGGTTGAGGAAACTAATCTTGAAGTTGTTCTTAATGGACACCAAAAGGTAGTTAAATTAGCTTCCTGTTTAGGATTACCGATTAAATATCTAACGGTTGAAGAAAGGCTAGCAAAATTCTTACCACCGGAATTTAAACAAATGGTGAAGGAAATTCATTTGTATTTGCGGCCGGGATGGTTGCATGGTCTTGGAGGAGGGATGAAGGATGGCTAAGGGCAGGGTTAACTTCTATCATGATAATTGTAAAGCCTGTGGACTTTGTATCCACTTTTGCCCTAAAAATGTACTAGGTTTTGATGATGATACTATTAATCCTTTAGGGTTTCACCCCGTCATCGCCATAAAACCAGAAGTTTGCACCGGATGTGCTATATGTGCCTTAATGTGTCCTGATTTGGTTATTGAGGTAGAAAAGGGGTGAGGGAATGGACAAGGTATTAATGAAAGGTAATGAGGCGCTGGCAGAAGGTGCTATTTTAGCTGGATGTCGTGGATTTTTTGGTTATCCTATTACTCCTTCCAGCGAGATTGCGGAATATATGGCGCGGAAAATGCCCACAATTGGCGGAGTATTTCTACAGGCGGAAAGCGAACTGGCAGCTATAAATATGGTCTACGGTGCAGCTGCAACTGGTGCACGGGTTATGACTGCTTCTTCTGGGCCAGGCTTAAGTTTAAAGCAAGAGGGGATTTCTTTTATTGCCGAAGCAGAGTTACCCTGTCTTATCGTTAACGTTTCCCGAGGTGGACCGGGATTAGGAGGGATACAACCTTCACAGGCTGATTATTTTCAGGCTACCCGGGGAGGGGGGCATGGGGACTACCATACCTTGGTTTTGGCCCCCGGGAGTACCCAGGAAATGATGGATTTTGCCATTAAGGGTTTTGAATTGGCTGATCACTACCGTATACCGGTTTTGATAATGGCCGAGGGGACTTTGGGTAACCTGATGGAACCGATAACGGTTAGGGATAAGATAATAAACCAACCGGAAAAACCCTGGGCGATAACTGGGTGTAAGGGACGAAAACCTAATATTGTTAATACTCTGCATTTATCTCCTGAATATTTGGAAGAAAGAAATAGACATCTGAATAATAAGTATCAGGAAATTAAAAAAAAGGAAAAACGGGCTGAGACCTTCATGGTCGAAGATGCTGACATAGTGATTGTTGCCTTTGGTTTATTAGCTCGGGTTATTAAGAATTCTGTTATTGAAGCTCGTAAACACGGAGTTAAAGCGGGTTTAATCAGACCTATAACTTTATGGCCTTTTCCTGATCAGCATATAAAAGATTGCCTTCCTACTGCTAAAGTATTTCTTTCGGTAGAAATTAATATGGGACAAATGCTTGAAGATATTAGACTGGCGGCAGAAGGACGCGTCCCCGTTGAGTTTTATGGCCGTATAGGAATCCTTCCCAACCCGGAAGAAATTACCCGGGAGATCCTGGCACTGGCAGAAAGGAAGGGATTATAAAATGAAAACAGTATTCAAAAGACCGGAAAGTCTTACCGATGCGAAATTTCATTATTGTCCGGGCTGCACCCATGGTATAATCCACCGCCTAATTGCTGAGTGTATGGATGAAATGAATATAAGAGAAAGTACTATAGGTATTTGTCCCGTTGGTTGTGCTGTTTTAGCCTATGATTACTTTAACTGTGATATGCTGGAGGCAGCTCACGGAAGAGCTCCTGCCATAGCAACGGCTATTAAAAGGCTTTTGCCCGACCGTTTTATTTTTACATATCAAGGTGATGGTGACCTGGCTTCAATAGGCATGGCAGAGATAGTTCACGCCAGCTTAAGAGGTGAGAAAATCTGTGTATTCTTTATAAATAATACCCTTTATGGAATGACCGGGGGACAAATGGGCCCTACCACCTTGCTCGGTCAAGTTGCTACTACTTGTCCTTATGGACGTAAAGTTGAAAATGAAGGATATCCGGCCCGAATGGCCGAACTTTTGGCAGGAAATGATGGTTCTGCTTATATTAGCCGAGTGGCAGTGAATAGTCCTGCTAATGTAATTAAGGCTAAAAAAGCGATTAAAAAGGCCTTTGCTACCCAGGCTCAAGGATTAGGGTTCTCTATGGTGGAAATATTATCTACCTGTCCTACTAACTGGGGTAAGAATCCGGTAGAAGCTATGCAATGGGTAGAAGAAGAAATGATTCCCTACTACCCGTTAGGTGAGTTCAAAGTAAAGGAGGGCAGGTAAAATGAAAAAGGAAAACCAAATTTTGATTGCCGGCTTTGGTGGCCAGGGTGTTTTATCAATGGGCCATTTTTTAGCGCATTCTGCTATGGGTTTGGGTAAACATGTAGCTTGGGTACCATCCTATGGAGCAGAAATGCGTGGTGGTACTGCTAATTGCCTGGTTACCATATCTAATGAGGAGATATATTCTCCTTTGACGGAAAACCCTTTAACCGCCATAGTGCTCAACCGGCCTTCTCTGGATAAATTTGAAAATCGAGTACAGTCTGACGGTTGGTTAATAGTAAACTCCTCAATGGTAGACCGGGAGCCGGAACGCCAAGATATAAATATTTTAAAATTACCATTAAATGAACTAGCAGAAAACATAGGTAATACCAGGGGTGCTAATATGATACTTTTGGGAGCCTATATGCAGAAGTCACAAATAGTGAATATAGAAGATGTATTAAGCCTTTTTGAAGTAATATATAAAGGTAAAGCACCGGAAGTAATTGAAAATAACCGTAAAGCTTTTTTGGCTGGAGTAGAATGGGCTAAAAAGAACTGGTAGCTGGCAAAAAAAGGGGACAAGCAATTGTCCCCTTTTTAATTTGCAGCATGGATATTCTTCCCCTGAAGAGCATAAGATAGAGAGAAACAGACTGCCGGGGGAGATGATTGTTGTTAATAGAATAATTAAGGGAATAGAAAAATATCTTATACGTACGATTATCTTTAGTCTTCTGGTGATTGTAATTGTCCAGGGTATAATGACTCAAGATTCCTTACGGCTATATCTAAGTTGGAGTGAAAGAATGGAAGGCCAGGTAGTCGAATATCCTGTCTCTCATGCGGTAAAAAATAACTCGCAGAGTAAGCAACCTGATGCCTTGGAAGCCACTTCTCCGGAAACAGGCTTAGTAATTGGTATAGATGATTTTTCTATGCTGCCCCGGGCTGTTATAATAGTAAATGGTAAAGAAAAAACAACTTTTAATACCCAGAAAGTAACCCTGCGCTTAAAAGCAGGGGACGTAGTAGAGATAGACTCCAGTGCTTATAATTTCCCGGTCAATTATCGAATTATTGATTGCTCCAGCAACTTATCATTCCCCAAGAAAGGAACAGTGTATACAGCTAATCAGAGTATAGTGATGATTGGAAAGATTATAGTAAAATAAAATAAACTATTTTAAAGGCGGGGTTACCCATGGAAATAGGTAGTAAAAAAGTTGCTACTGCAGCCATAAAGATTGCGCTTACAGAAAGCCGTAAAGAAGAAATGGAGTATAAAAAAGAATTATGGGAGAAGCAGTCTATAAAAGCGGTGGCAGTGGATTATGGAGGAGAGTTTATCAATTCGGTGAGTAAAATTGTAGAGCGGGCCGTAGTTGCAGCCAGGCGTGAAGGAGTTATTAAAGATACCCATGCTGAGGAAGGAGCTGTAGCTGGTGCTACCCGAGAAGCTATAGCACAAATAATTAATAAAGCCTTAGGTTTAAATATAGGCGGTAAGATTGGTATTGCCCGCTACAATGACCATATTAGTGTTGCTATTTTTATGGGTATTGGCTTATTAAACCTGGATGAGATTGCTATCGGTCTGGGACATCGGGCTGTATCGTAATGATATCATTGTTTTTAGTTCATTATAGCATTGGTGGGATTATATTATGATGATAAGAGGTATTAGAGGCGCTACAACGGTAAAAGAAGATAACCCTGAAGAAATTTTACAGGCAACAAGAGAACTGCTGGAGGCTTTGCAAAAAGAGAATGGCTTTAGTAAAGAGGATATAGCCAGTGCCCTCTTTACGGTGACCGAAGATATTAAGTCAGTCTTCCCCGCGGCGGCGGCTCGTTCTATGGGGTGGAACAAAGTCCCTCTCATGTGCTTCCAAGAAATCCCTGTAACTGGTTCCCTGCCATTATGTATCCGGGTTCTTATACATATAAATACGGATAAGAAACAGGAAGAAATTAAACATGTTTATCTAAAGCAAGCCATTAACCTGCGCAGGGATTTACTAGATTGAACCTCAGTAACCTTATTGTAAGCGAAGTGAACATCGACAACCTCAATGGCTCCCGTTAGGGAGCATCTAGAAGTGTGTTTTAATCAATCCACGCTTTTTTGGTAACTTAGCTGATAAACATCAGGACGACGGTGTTTGAGGACGGGCAGCTCTTGACGTATTTTTTGCAGCAGGGAAAAATCCAGTTCAGCAAAGAGAATTCTTTCTTCTCTTCCAGCATCAACTACTATTTTACCCCAAGGATCAACTATCATAGAATGACCCCAGACTTGGTGAGAAGCTTGGAGATTAGGCGCGGATGAGGCGCCGATTACATAACATTGATTATCCAAGGCGCGGCTGCGCAGCAAAAGCTCCCAGTGATCCTTACCAGTAGTAGTTGAAAATGCTGCTGGTATAACCAGCATCTCTGCTCCTTCCAGAGCCGCAGCGCGGGCTAGCTCAGGAAAACGGCAATCATAGCAAATCATTAACCCCCAACACAGATTTTTATATCTAATAATAGTAATATTAGATCCAGGGTCAAGAATATCCGATTCCTTAACGGTTAATTTCCCCGGAAGGTCAATATCAAAAAGGTGTATTTTGCGGTGGCGAGCCAGTAAATTACCCTGTTCATCAAAGACAAAGCTGCTGTTATAAAGTTTTCCTGACTCATCTTGTTCAATTATTGAGCCTCCCACTAGGAGGACCTTTTTTTCTCTAGCCAGGTTTGACAGAAAATTAGTAGTTACACCTGGATAAGGTTCAGCATATTCAGGAAACAGTTTAGTGCGGTAAGGACAATTGAAAATTTCGGGTAGTACTATCATTTGGGCTCCCTGTTCACAGGATGCAATAATCATAGTACGAGCTTTGTCAAGATTAGCTTCTTTGTCAGCAGTTACAGACATTTGCAAAACGGCAACTTTCAGATTAGGCATAATCTCCTCCAGTATAAGCAGATTGCTATTTTATGATAATATAACATAAAGTAGTAACCGTAAAAAATGGTATACTTAAATATATAAAATAGATTCGGCTGCCCAAAAGCCTATTCAAATGCATAACAGTGAATACCAGGCCAAAAGTATGTGGGTTTTGAAATTAATAATGAAGAATTTAAATTTGAGAATTATTGTTGAAATACTCCGTATTTTCTTTTAATTCTATCGATTAGTAATGAAGTTTATTTTCCATAGATTTCCGCTACATAAGTTATTTTTGCTTATAGTACTAAAATGATAACCATGGTATTTGGAGGATGACCCATGTTACCCTTTAAAAAGGCTGCCCGGAAAAACCCCAAGGACAATACTCTTATAGAAATTGCGACTGCTAAGGGTAAGACAATTATAGGTGCCGGTTATTGTACTATTATTGCTGGACCATGTGCCGTTGAATCCCGGGATTCCTATATTGAAACGGCTCGTTTCTTACAAGCCACAGGAATTCACATTTTGCGGGGTGGATTATTTAAACCTCGTACTTCTCCCTATTCTTTTAAAGGATTGCGAGAGCTAGGAATAGATATAATAAAAGAAGCAAGGCAAATTACCGGGTTGCCGGTAGCAACAGAAATAATGGATGTTCGTGATATAGATCTTTTATATGAAAACACCGATATACTGCAGGTGGGTAGCCGGAATATGCAGAATTTTTCCTTATTAGAGGAACTGGGTAAATTGGACAAGCCAATTTTACTTAAGCGAGGGCTTTCAGCTACTATAGAAGAATGGCTGCTGGCTGCTGAATATATACTAGACGGGGGAAATGAAAAGGTTATTCTTTGTGAGCGTGGGATCAGGACATTTGAACCATATACCCGTAATACAGTTGATATTGGAGCTGTTCCTCTGATTAAACACCTTTCTCACTTGCCCATAATAGTTGATCCTAGTCATGCTACGGGAAAATGGCATATGGTGACACCAATAGCCAAAGCAGCTATCGCCGCTGGCGCTGATGGCATCATGGTAGAAGTACATCAGGATCCGGACCGTGCTTTATCTGACGGTAAACAGTCACTTACCCCTGAAAATTTTAGTAAATTGTTCAAACAAATAACCGCTATGGCTAATTTGGAAGGTAAAATCCTGCTATAAGAATGATATAGACTTGCTCTATACAGCATCACCCTTGCCCGCGCATATAATTATAACTGCGGCAGGAGGAAAAAAGTATGGTAGAAAGGGTAATCCAGGGGTCAAAGGGAATTAAAGGTGATATAACTGTTGCCCCGGACAAATCAATATCTCATCGGGCGGTAATATTTTCCTCATTAGCCCGGGGAGAATGTGTTGTTAAAAATTATTTGCATGCCGAAGATACCCTGACAACTGTTAAATGTATGATGAATATGGGAGTAAGCATAAGGAAAACTGGTTCAGACCTTATTGTGAGTGGTTGCGGACTCCGCGGGCTAAAAGAACCAGATAGAGTTTTGGAATGTAATAATTCCGGTACTACTATGCGTTTATTAGCAGGGTTATTGGCAGGACAGAACTTTTTTGCCGTACTTAATGGAGATAGTTCTTTAAATAGAAGGCCTATGAACCGTGTAATTGCTCCTTTAAAGTTAATGGGAGCAGATATTAGAGGGCGCCGGGAAGGTAATAATCCGCCTCTGGCTATCAGCGGCCAAAGACTTAAAGGTATTACCTATCATTTACCAATAGCTAGTGCTCAGGTAAAGTCAGCTATTATACTCGCTGCTCTAAATGCAGAAGGAGTAAGTATAATAGTAGAACCACAGAAGTCTCGTGATCATAGTGAAAATATGTTGCTGGCTATGGGGGCAACTATCCAGGTAGAGGGAAGACAAATCATAATTCATCCGTCTCAAGAATTATCGCCTCAAGAATTTACCATCCCCGGAGACATCTCGGCTGCTGCCTTTTTCCTGGTAGCTGCTGCTATAGTACCAGGTTCAGAGTTAAGAATTAGCAATGTAGGGGTTAACCCAACCCGTGCGGGAATATTAGAAATATTGCAAAAGATGGGTGCCAGGATTAAGCTGGAGCAGCAGCGGGTGCTAGGTGGAGAAGCCATAGCTGATATTATTATTTCTTCTTCTTCATTAAAAGCGGTAAATATTGAAGGGGAAATTATTCCTCGACTAATAGATGAACTGCCCATTCTAGCGGTAGCTATGGCTGCGGCTACAGGAGAATCTGTGGTTAGGGGAGCAGGGGAATTGCGGGTAAAGGAAACTGACCGCATACAGGCAATTTGTAGTGAGTTGAGTAAAATGGGGATAATGATTGATGAACTGGAAGATGGTTTTATAGTTAAAGGAAAGGATAGACCATTTCAGGGAGCACGGGTTGACAGCCATGGGGACCACCGTATAGCTATGAGTCTAGCCATAGCCGGTCTGCTGGCTGAAGGAGAGACTATAATAGATAATGCTGAAGTAGTGAATATTTCCTTCCCTGACTTCTGGAAAATACTAGACTATATAAGTGAAAATTAAAGTTTGCTTAACTAAAAAAGTAATAAATAGCATAAAAAAGTTTAATATTAGACGCGGAACCCGCGGAGTAACAAGGAACACGCAGCTTTAATTCAGTAAAAATAAGAAGCACATGTAGCGGAGACTTAAGTCTCCGCTACTATCCTACACCGCCAATTAGAAGATTAGTATATTATCAGAATAATTTTCCATATAGTAATTTTAGGCTCTTTTACCTATGTAGCTTTTTTCTCATCGTAGCGGAAACTTAAGTTTCCGCTACGGAAGAGGGTGGAATAGCTAGTATCGCAGCTTCGGAGGTACACTCCTATTGCCTATCCATGTTCATCAACCCTATTTATGCACTCAAACTGAGTTTTACAGCAAAATTATCAGTGTTTATCATAAATCTCAGTGTTCTTCAGTGTCTATTTTGCTTTTCGAGTTTTACCACATGCGCAGTTATGCTACAATAAATATAATATTTGTAGGTGGTTGTGTAATGCAGATTGCGATTGATGGACCGGCTGGTGCTGGGAAAAGCACTGTTGCTAAAAAATTGGCTGAAGAACTTGGTTATATATACATTGATACCGGAGCCATGTATCGTGCTCTAACTTTAGTAGCGTTGCAAAAAGGTTTGGACCTTAACGATGAAAACGCATTAAAGGAACTTGCTAATCGTCTATCAATTCATTTCGAATATCATTCAGGAGAACAGAAAATATTTTGTAATAATAGGGATATTACTGCTTCCATTCGCCTGCCTGATGTAAACGCTGCAGTATCTAAGGTGGCCTCTTATCCTTCTATTCGCGGAATAATGGTGAAACAGCAACAACAAATGGCTGAAAATTTATCAGTAGTCATGGATGGACGCGATATTGGTGAGTGCGTCTTACCTAATGCTGATTACAAGTTTTATCTTACGGCTGGCATTGAACAAAGAGCCCTAAGAAGAGCTGCGGAACTGGCAGCAAATGGGGTTAATATAAACTTTGACACAATTTTAGAGGAAATAAAAGAGCGCGATAAAAATGATTCCCAAAGAGCTATAGGGGCATTGAAGATACTACCAGATGCTATTGTAATTGATACTAGTAATTTAAGTGTATTACAAGTATTAGATAAAATGCTGCAAATAATAAGAGGAGAATGACATGTTTTACAATATAGCTCGTGGTATCGTTGGTTTCTTGTTGTTTTTTTTAGGTTTGAAGAAGGTCAATATCAAGAACTTGCCCCCAACTGGTCCAGTAATTGTGGCCAGTAACCATGTAAGCAACTGGGATCCGGTAATTATAGCTGTAGCATTAAATCGCCCCATTCATTTTATGGCTAAATTTGAGTTGTTTAATAATAAAGTTTTGGGTAAATTATTAACAAAATTATACGTTTTCCCTGTTAAAAGGGGTTCAGCTGACCGTAAGGCTATTCGGCAGGCTCTGGATGTTTTAGAGCAGGGGCATGTGTTAGGGATATTTCCCGAAGGTGCACGTAAAAAGGTAATACCTGATAGTCAAGTCCATAGTGGAGTAGCCTTGCTGGCTTTAAAGTCGGGTGCCCAAGTTGTACCTGCAGCCTGTATTGGAACTGATAAGAGTTTTCCTTTAGGGTGGTTATATCCTTTTGAGGTCAGGTTAGGTGAACCAATTAATCTGGATAAATATAAGGAGCAGAAAATTAGTTCACTTTTGCTAAAAGAGGTAAGCGAAATAATAATGCAAGAAATTAATCGTCTTTTAGACAAATAAAGAAGGATTTACACAATCTAACACGAATTTAATCATTTAGTGTTTTCTAACGGGGTGGAATTATTGCAAATACTGCTTGCCCGAAATGCCGGTTTTTGTTCTGGAGTAAAAAATGCAATGAAGATAGCTCTGGAAGCTGCTGCTGAGGATCGCAGGTGGTATAGCCTGGGTCCCCTGGTACACAATGACTCTGTTGTTTCTAGCCTGAAAGAAAAAGGAATTATTCCAGTAAATAATCTGGATGAAATTCATAAAGGTGATAACAGTGGGATAATTATCCGGTCACATGGTGTACCGCCTGAAATTATTGAACAGGCACGGGCGAAAGGACTTGATATTAAGGATGCTACTTGCCCACTGGTAAAGCGGGTACATAATTTAGTAGCATCACTACGAGGTGAAGGGTATGAAATAATAGTTTTTGGCGATGCCAACCATCCTGAAGTACAAGCCATTGTAGGATGGAGTGATTATAAAGCTCGGGTAATCGCCAGTGTTGAAGAAGTCAAGCAAGTACCAAAAGCACAAAAGATAGCGGTGGTTTCACAAACTACTAAAAACGAGAAGGATTTCTATGCCGTTGTGGCAGCATTAATACCCGTTGCCTCAGAGGTAAGAGTATTTAATACAATATGTTCGGCGACCCAAAAAAGGCAAGAGGCTGCCCGCGAAATATGTTCAAAGGTGGACTTGATGCTTGTTCTTGGGGATCCAAAAAGTTCAAATACAGCCACTCTAACCAGGGAGTGTAAAAATACTGGGGTTAAGACCCTTCAGATCCTGGATGCATCTGCTATTTCGGCTGATTGCTTGCAGGGGGTATCCAGGGTTGGAATTACTGCGGGAGCCTCAACCCCGGACTGGATAATTAAGGAGGTATTGGATAGGATGACAGAGTTCGAGGAAAGGAATCAGCAGGAGCTGGAACAGGAGACTACTAGCAGTGAGGAATCATTTGCCAAATTGGAAGCTGAGATGGCGGATTATGAAACTCCCACCAGAGGAGATATTATAAAAGGAACTGTTATCCAGGTTCAAGATGATGAGGTAATGGTCGATGTAGGTGGTAAATCGGAAGGAATTATTCCTCTAAGAGAAATTTCATTAGATGACGTTAACTCAGCTCGTGAAGTAATTAAACCTGGTGATGAAATTGAAGTAATGGTTTTAAAATGGGATGATGAAGGAACTATATTATTATCTAAGAAAAAAGTTGAGATGCAAAAGGTATTAGATAAATTAGACGAGGACTTTAAAGAAGGTAGAGTAATTGAGGGAACCGTAACTGGTACGGTTAAAGGTGGTTTATTGGTAGATGTAGGTATAGTAGCTTTCCTGCCTGCTTCCCATGTTGAAGACGGTTATGTGAAAAATCTAGAACAATATATCGGGCAAAAACTTAACTTTAAAATAATTGAGTTTAATCGCAATAAGAGAAGAGGGTCACAGGCAGTCCTTTCCCGGAAAGAGTTGGTAGCAGAAGAAAAGAAGCGCTTAAAACAAGAATTCTGGGATGGTATTGAGGAAGGACAGGTTCGTTTAGGAAAAGTAAAACGTATCGTTGATTATGGAGCCTTTATTGATTTGGGTGGTTTTGAAGGTTTATTGCATGTGTCTGAGATGGAGCATTACCGGGTTGAGCATCCTTCGGATATTATGAGTGAAGGCGATGAAATTGAAGTTTATATCTTAAATTTAGATCGGGAGAATGAAAGAGTATCCTTAAGCCGTAAAAAACTTCTTAAGAGTCCATGGGAAATAGCCCTGGAGAAATATCATGAAGGTGACATTGTCGATGGAAAAGTCGTAAGAATTGCTTCTTTTGGAGCTTTTGTAGAACTTGACCCAGGAGTGGATGGATTGGTTCATATTTCCCAGATGGCTAATTACCACGTGGAAAAACCTGAAGATGTAGTTAGTGTTAACCAGGATGTTAAGGTAAAGATAATAAGCATAGATCCGGAGAATAAACGCATTGGCTTATCAATAAAGCAGGCCCAGGACCAGCAAGAAGAAGATGAGGTAAAGCAATACCTGGAAAGCCAAGGGTAGTGTTATACTAAAGGAAAACTTGCATACTGGGGTGATGTAATGCCAATTTTTGATTTCATGTGTCTAAATTGTGGAAAAGAATTTGACATTATGACATCTAATAGTGAAAAGAATAAGGTGAAATGTCCTAATTGTAATTCCAGTGATATTAAACAATTGCTCTCTCCGTTTAATACCGGGGGCAATTTTAGGCCTAGCTCTAGCAGTTGCCAGGGTTGTAGTGCTAGTACCAGTAGTGGTTGAAACTTAAGATTTTAGGCTGCCGTTGGCAGCTTTTTTTTACCGGGGGTGAGGTGTATTTTTTGCAAGCTACGGGGGTAATTTTGGCTGGGGGGAAAAGTACCCGCATGAAGTTCAATAAAGCCTTTGCTGATATTGGGGGTCAGTTGGTTATACAAATTATTATTAATAAATTCAGGGAATATTTTGAGGAAATTATTATAATAAGTAATGAACCTGGGCTTTTTATGCGTTTTCATTTACCGGTATACAGCGATATATATCCTTATCTAGGACCAGTGGGAGGTATCCATTCTGCCCTGGTTAATGCTCGTTATAATAAAATGTTTATTTTGGGTTGTGATATGCCTTTTATGGACATGAAGCTAGTTGAGTATATGCTGGCTTCAATTCAAGATCATGATACTGTGGTTCCGGAAATAAATTCATTTTTACAGCCTCTGGCAGCAGTCTATAACCGTAAATGCCTGTCCGTCTTTAGTGACTGTCTCCGTAACAATAAGCTTAAACTTACCCGTATATTTGATGATTTGGATGCCCTGGTAATAAAAGAAGACGAACTAAAGAGGTTCGGTGATTTGCAAGAAATTTTTTTTAATATTAATGATCCTGAGGCTCTAACACAAGCCAGAACCATGGCAGGGAGGTTATTGTTATAAGAGGTCAGCGCAAAATAGAGCATATTAATATAGCTGATAATACTCCAGATGGTCCTAATACAACAGGCCTGGAGGATGTGCATCTGATAAATTGCTCTATCCCCGAGTTAGACTTGCAGGATATTGATTTAAGCTTAAATATTTGGGGCAAGAAATTGCATTATCCTTTAGTAATTAACGCCCTAACCGGAGGCAGTAATGAAGCTCAAAACATTAATCGTGATTTGGCAATTATATGTAAGAAATATGGGCTGGCTATGGCGGTAGGATCACAAACAATTGCCTGGGAAGATCCTAATTGGATACAGAGTTTTGCCATAGTACGAGACTATAATCCTGAGGGTCTAATCATTGCCAATGTAGGTGCCAACAGCGGGAGCGATGCAGCCAGAGCAGCAGTTGCCATGATAAAGGCTGATGCCCTGCAATTGCATTTTAATGTGCCTCAAGAATTAGCTATGCCTGAGGGCGACCGCCATTTTCGAGGCATAGTTGCTAAAGTAGCTGATATCGTTAAAGAGTGTCCGGTAGAGGTAATTGCCAAAGAGGTAGGATTCGGCTTTAGTCGTGAGAGTGTACATCAACTATTTAACATAGGAGTTAAGGTATTTGATATTAGCGGACAAGGAGGTACTAATTTTATTGTTATTGAGGACAATAGAGGGGGCATGTTTCACGGGGAACTTAATAGTTGGGGTATTCCCACAGCAGTAAGTTTGGCTGAAACAGTTGCTTGCCGTTTGCCCATTACTATAATTGCTTCCGGGGGTATTAGGACAGCTTATGATGTAGTTAAATCCCTGGCCCTTGGAGCCGATATGGTGGGAATCGCTGGTCCATTATTAAGAATCTTAAGACGCGGTGGTATTGAACAATTAGATCGATTTATGAATAATTTTCTTTATTGTCTTAAGGCTATTTTTTTAATGAGCGGAGCGCAAAATTTAGCAGTTATTAAGACAAAACCTGTTATTATTTTAGGTTCGACAGCACAGTGGCTTAAAGCACGCAATATTGACCCTCAATGGTGGGCAAATAGGTAAATTTCTGAAGGCATTCCTGATTCTATAAAATAGGGGACAATTCATTGTTTTTAATGAATTGTCCCCTATTTTACTTTCTACATAATCTCCTAGCAAAAGGGAAAAATATTGACAGAAAAACTATAGGAAGGATGAAAAAAATGGCCAATTTTCCCTTTGGATTGATAGCCCTGGTGGCAATCACCATACTAATTTACTTTGGAGTAGGTCACCGGGTTTTAGACCGTCTAAGGCTCTCAGATAAAGCAGCGCTGGCGGTAATTGCTGCAATAATTGTTGGTAGTTTTATTGATATTCCACTAAGTGACCGCATATTAATCAACCTTGGAGGTCTAATTGTAGTAGGATTGGCTCTTTATGTTTTGTTGGGAGCAGGTACAGGTTATGAAAAAATTCGTGCCCTTGTTGCTGCGGCGGTTACTGCTCTAGCTTTATTTCTGGCAGGACGTTATCTGGGGGCCGAGCCGGAAAATATGTTTATTGACCCCATGTATATTTATCCCCTGGTAGCAGGTATTGTAGGATACCTGGCCGGAAGATCCCGCCGAGGAGCATTTTTCGCTGCAGTAATGGGAGTATTAGCTCTGGATGTAAGTCAGTATTTCTATTTGTTAAGAACTGGTCAGGCGGGGACAGTTCATGTTGGCGGTGGAGGTGCTTTTGATTCACTGATTCTGGCAGGTATATTAGCCGTTTTACTAGCTGAAATCATTGGCGAAACCTTAGAGCGGATTCAGGGAGGTCCCCAGGTAGAGGGCAGGTCAGAGGAACTAGTACAGAATCTGAAAGAACCCGAACCCGCGTATAAGCCGAGAACAGAACGGCTGAACAGCCAGAAAAATATTGCCGATGATGACAATAGCGCCGTCGAAGGCAGAGTAGCGGACGAAGAAGGGAGTGATAAGCGTGGCTAAAAGGGTTATTTTTATAACTTTAATAACGGTTTTATCTCTTTTTGCTACTGCTGGAAATGTATTAGCTACTTCAGGAGATCTGCCTAGCGGTAAATACTTCACACTAGTCGATGAAAACAATAGTATTATCCACCAGACTGGAACCAGGGTGCATAAAGGTGATGAATATATAGCTGCAGATAATTCTCGCTATAGGGTTATAGAAATTGTGGGTTACACTGCTCGTTGTGCTTATCAAGGTAAAGAAAAAATGCCGGTTATTAGTGAAGGTTTACCCCAAAACGCCTGGATAGGCAGCACCAGGTTAACTCCGGTGCAAGCTAATAGGAAACCGACAATAGCTCTTTACCATACCCATAGCGACGAATCTTATGTAGTTGGAGATGGAACTGAGAGTGTGAATGGTAAAGGCGGAATTTATGATGTAGGACAAGTATTAAAAGCGCGGCTGGAAAAGTTGGGTATCAACGTTATTTATAACGAAAATAATCATAATCCTCATGATGTTAATGCTTACAGCCGCTCCCGTAAAACAGCCCTTAGTCTATTAAAACAACAGCCTGACGCTATAATTGATGTTCACCGGGATGCAGTACCAGCTGAGCAATACAATGCTAAGGTTGATGGTAAGGATGTTACCAAAGTTAAGCTGGTAATCGGCAATCAGAATCCTAATATGAAAACCAACCTGGAATTTGCTAAACGAATCAAGGCTGTAATGGACCAAAAACAACCGGGATTATCCAACGGCATTTTTGTTGGTAAAGGAGATTTTAACCAAGATTTAAGTCCACGCTCTGTATTAATTGAGGTTGGCTCACACACTAATCAGAAAACAGATGCTAAAGAAGGTGTAGCGCTTTTTGCTGATACCTTACCAACTGTGTTAGGGATAAATACTGCCACTACAGCTGCTGAGCCAGCAGCCAAGCCATTGTCTAATGATAATCAATCGGCAGGGACTACCATTCTGATAATTTTGGTTGTTGTGGCAGCGGCTGCGGGCGGTTTTTACATGCTTAATCGCGGAAGTATCAAGTAATTATGGAAAAATACGCACAAGCAATATTGGTAGGGATAATAGCTGGTTTTATTGCTCGCTGGGTAATGCTGCGTAGCGATTACCGGCAATATCCCACTTATCCCCATGGTAAACTAACGCATCTGGCTTTGGGTTTTATTGCTGCTAGTTTGGGAGCAGTAGCTATACCTGCAATAGCCAAACCTGATTATGTAGCAGTAACATTCTTGACTCTTGCCGCCCAGCAATTCCGTGATGTACGCAATATGGAACGAGAAACCTTAAATCGCCTGGAAGAAACCAAGTTAATTCGTCGCGGCAGTGACTATATTGAGGGAATAGCCCGGGTTTTTGAAGCCCGAAATTATCTGGTTATATTAACTGCCCTGGTTACTAGCGCTGCTACATTTTGGTTAGCCTGGTACTATGGTCTGTTAGCAGCCATTATTACTATATTTTTTTCCGTAAGATTGATGAATGGATCCTATGTAGGTGATATTGCCGAAGTTGAAAAAGGTGAAGTCCATTTTGAAGGCTCTTTGCTTATGGTTAATGATGTTGTCATTATGAATGTCGGTTTACCTGCAACCAGGGAAAAAATATTAAAAGAAGGGTTAGGCATTATTATTAAACCAATAAATGATAACGCCCGTTTAACCCTAGATGCACCAGGTCAGCGAATGGCTATTATACATGATGCGGTTTCCATACTAGGCAGTAAAGTTGACGTAAATGAAACGGAGCTTATGCCCATAGCCCGTAAACATGTAGATAAAGGCTACCTGGCTTTGTTTTTAGTAGCCAATGAAGCTGATGTTGATTATCTTATGGAAATAATCCGAAAAGTTCCAGTTCTAGAATCTGCGCGAGGAACGACCCTAAATACCTATTTCGGTAGAAAGGCGGCAGATTAAATGAATACCGGAATATCGAATTATATACTGGCTATAATTACGCTTGATGCTAATAAAGTGAAACCTGGAGGTTGTCCTGTATTTATAGTACAAAACCAAGAGGAGTTGGAGAGGACCAGTATTTTATTATCACGGATATTGGGAGGTATAGTTCACGATTTGGAAAATGGGGTTTATTTTATTTGCCGGCATTAAGGCATTAAATTCTGGTATAAAAAATAAACAACATTTTTCCATTATTTTGTCAGCAATAATATTTTCTTACCCGTAAATAATAGATTGAGGAGGTGAAAAAAGTTGACGGAACAAAAAAATCAGCTGGAACTTAAGAAGACTCTTGGCAGTTTTCAGCTCTGGGTAATCGGTGTGGGAGTTGTAATATCAGGAAACTATTTTGGGTGGAACTTTGGTATTGCTTCTGCTGGATATGTGGGTTTCCTAGTGGCCATAGCCTTAACTGCACTTATGTATTTAACTATGGTCTTAAACCTATGTGAGCTATCCACTGTTATGCCTTACGCCGGTGGTCCCTATGCTTTTGCCCGGCGTACCATGGGACGATTGCCAGCTTTTATAACTGGTATAGGTGTAGTAATGGAGTACATGATTGCCGCACCGGTCATTGCATTGGGAATAGGTGGTTATGTTAACTTCTTAGTTCCTGTCGACCCTGTTATAGTTGCATTAATTCTGTATATTGTCTTTTGTGCCATCCACTCCATTGGTATAGGTGAATATGCGGCCGTGGAGACGGTATTAACGATTACTGCGTTGGCAGTATTAGTAATACTGTATGTGGTAGGTTTTTCTAACATGAATACGGCTAATCTTTTCGGGGTTGAACCATTCCCAAATGGTTTTACCGGTATATGGGCGGCAATGCCATATGCTATGTGGTTATTTTTAGCTATTGAGATGGTACCCTTATTGGCAGAAGAAACGAAAAACCCTGAAAGAGACCTGCCCCGGGGAAACATAGCTGGAATAATTACCTTATTAGCACTTTGCTTCTTAACTAGTACAGTATGTACAGGCTTAGGTGGTCAGGGGTTAATGGGAGTTTCAGATAATCCGCTAACCGAAGCAGTAGCCGCGCGTTTTGGCGAAAATTTCTGGTTAGCCCAATTAATAGCCATAATAGGTTTGGCTGGACTATTAGCTAGCTTTTCAGGGGTAATTATAGGTTATTCCCGGCAGCTATATTCTTTGGCCAGGTTGGGGTATTTCCCTTCATTTCTCTCCAAAATCCATCCAACCAGGCGTACTCCCATCGCAGCTATTATACTTCCTGGTGTAATTGGTCTGGTACTGGTAATGTTTATCAACCCCGATCAGTTAATTCTGCTTTCAACATTTGGGGCACTGATAACCTATGTTGTTATGAATGTAGCCGTTATTCTGCTCAGGAAAAAAGAACCTGATGTGCATCGCCCATACAAGGTACCTCTTTACCCAATATTAACTTATATTTCTATTATATTAGCAACACTATGGCTTTTCTCCAGTATTTTCCGGGAACCAATATGGTTCGTAATAAACTGTGCTGTTTTTGCCATAGCCATAGCTTATTACTATTTGTATGCCCGGCATCATATTAATACTGATGCTCCCGAAGAACGGGCAGCTCTCGGTGAACAGGATGAAAGAGTAGCATAAAGGAGGAATTGAGTAATGTTTGATATCAAAGATAAAGTAGCGATAATCACTGGTGCAGCAATGGGAAATGGTTTAGGTATAGCGCGAACTTTTGGACAAGCTGGTGCACAGGTCATGATGTTTGATATAGCTAATGAAGTTTTTGATGCCGCTAAAAAATTAAGCTCTGAAGGCTATAAGGCTTTTGGTTACCAGGTTGATGTTAGCGATTATAAATCGGTTAAAACAGCAGTAGATGAAGTAGCCAAGAAATATGGTAAAATAGACATCCTAGTTAATAATGCTGGTATTTGCCGGGTAGTACCTTTCTTAGAAATTGAGGATAAATTAAGGGATTTGCATACTTCAATTAATATTAATGGTGTATGGAATTGTTGCAAAGCAGTTTTACCTTATATGCTTCAGAAAAAATATGGGAAAATAATTAATCTTTCTTCAGTTACAGGTCCCATTGTTGCTGACCCGGGAGAAGGAGCTTATGCCATGACTAAAGCAGCTATTTGGGGGTTAACTAAAGCTTTGGCCCGCGAATATGCTGAAGACTTAATAAATGTTAATATGATATGTCCTGGCTATATTTTAACACCTATGGCAGAATCTATTGCCCGAGACTCCAATCCCAACGATCCCGATTCTGTGTTAAAAGGAATTGCTGATGCTGTTCCTTATGGCAAACGTTTAGGTAAACCCGAAGAAGTTGGTTACCTTGCTATCTTTCTAGCTTCTGACGAAGCAGCTTATATTACTGGACAACAGGTAGTTATTGACGGTGGCAGCACTCTACCGGAAACAGTTAGTGTTGGTATTTAGGGAAAAATATAAAAGGTTGGCTTACCAGCCAACCGGTACATATTATTCGTCTTATAACCATAAAGGAGTGCACCATTTGAAAATAATATATCATTGTTATGGTGGGTCTCATTCCTCGGTAATAGCGGCTGCATTACACTTAGGCATGCTTCCTAAAAATCAAATACCTACAGAAGAAATGCTCATGGCTATTCCCTATTATGATAAAACGAGTAATGCAGATTTTGGCTCCATTCGTTTTATGGGAAAGGATGAATTTAATAATGAGGTTTATGTACTGGGAAAAAAAAGCATGGGTGAGCGCTGTTCCCATCTTCTTTTGGGAATAGCTGAAGTGCTGGGCTGTAAGGATGAGCTTTTGGTAGTAAATTGCTTTAATCGGGTAAACTTGGCCATGAAACTGGGGGGGTTTAGTTCCCGAAAAATGGGTTTAGTGTCACTGGGCAGGCCTATATTAGTTCGAGGTAGTCAAAAAGCATTTAGAGAATTAGTGAATTTGGTGGAAATTACTCGCCTGCAGGCTATGAATCTGGGGTAGGACTTATGAATATTATATTTCTCGGAACTACCGGGGTTCACCATGCACTTGTAGCAGCTAATATATACGTGGGTCATTTAAAAGATAAGAAATATTATATTCTTAAGGACTATGCCAATTTACATCTGGAATTAACGGGTTTTCCTATCTTTATTGGTAAAGATAAGCAAGGTAATCGGGTATACAGTCTGGGAGCAGGTAAAGATTTGGCTATAGCGAAAAAAATGATAGAAGAATTTACTATTATTATGGGTTACTCTAAGTCGGAAATGCTAGTTAAGCCTGTATCGATATACGGTGAAAAACTATTAGCCCTAGTTAGTACTATTCCGGAATGGTTAGGGGGGCGGTTATGGAGTAGCTTATTAGCGTCAATAATAATAAAAAGCCAGTTACCGGCAATTAAAAGGGATATTGAGGAATTTAGCAGGAAGATTATAGACACTGAGGACACTGAAAACTATGAATTCTTTTATTGAAGGGTAAAGCTAGTGAGGAAGCTAACCTATAATTAGACGCGGAACCGCGGGGGGAATAGACACTGATAACACAGGTCCTTCGGACAACACAGATTTACACTGTTTTTTGCTTTTGTACTGACGACCGAGTTTTTGCAACTATTTCATTGGTAGTGGGTGCCATTGGGGTATGCCTTTTTGCACGCGTAGCGGAGACTTAAGTCTCCGCGAAGGCAAACTTTCAATGCAAGTAAGAAGATTAGTATATTATTAGGTAATTTTCTCCTATGTAGCTTTCTTCCTATGGTAGCGTAAACTTAAGTTTCCGCTACGGAAAAAAGGTGAAATAGCTGTCTCACAGCTGAATTTAATTGAAGGGTAAAGCTGGGGAAGAAACTAACCTATAATTAGATGCGGAACTATAAGGAATTAAATATATTTTAAAAGTGCTGAAATGTTAAGAAATACGAAGTATTTCAACGATAATTCTTAATTTTTAATTCTTAATAATTCAAAAAACTGGCATATGAATAACGGTTTTCTTTAGTGTTCTTCATAAAATCAGTGTATTCAGTGGCGATTGCTTGCGGTTGGGTTGGATTTATTGGATAATGGTTACGAGTATTAACTAACAGGAGGACAACTGTGAGCGCTCCTATTAAAGATGTAACCGAAGGTAGCATAGCAGAAGAAATGGGTATAGAAGCAGGTGATATTCTTATCTCAATTAATGGTCAGGAGATTAATGATATAATTGATTACCAATTCTATGCTCAGGATGATTTAGTAGAAATTGAAATCGAGAAAACTAATGGAGAATTATGGAGTTTGGAAATTGATAAGAATTGGGATGAGGATTTAGGCTTTGTTTTTGCTGATGTGATATTTGACCGCATGAAAGTGTGCTGCAACCGCTGTATATTTTGCTTTGTTGACCAGCTCCCTCCAGGTATGCGTAAGACCCTTTACATAAAAGATGATGATTATCGTTATTCTTTTCTTTATGGAAATTTTATTACTTTAACTAATCTTAAGGAAAAAGACTGGCAAAAAATTATTAATATGCATTTAAGTCCCTTATATGTATCTATCCACTGTATGGATCCCCAATTAAGAGTGAATATATTAGGAACAAAAAGGGCGGCAAATATACATGAAGATTTACAGCGTTTATCAGAAGCCGGTATAAATATTCATACCCAAATTGTATTATGTCCGGGTATTAATGATGGAGCTATATTAAAACAAAGTATAGAAGAATTATCAGGTTATTCCTGTGTCCAGTCCATAGGCATTGTTCCCGTAGGCCTTACGGGATACAGAGAAAAGCTAAGCACCCTTCGGGTATTTACTAAGGAAGAAAGCCAGGAATTAATTAAGTTGATTGATAAATACCAATTAGAATATAGAAAAGACAGATCCAAAGGTTTCGTTTATCTGGCTGATGAGTTTTATATAAAAGCCGGAATAGATTTTCCCCCTGCCACTTATTATGATGATTATTGCCAGATTGAAAATGGTATAGGCCTGGCTCGGTTATTTTTGGATGAATTTGCTATTCTGGAGGATTCTCTTCCGGATAGGGTAGCAGATAAAAAGGTATATATAGTTGCTGGTATTTCCGCAATACCGGTTCTTGAGGAACCTGTTAAACGGCTTAATACCATAAAAGGCTTACAAATTAGCTTAGTTCCGGTGAAGAATCGTTTTTTTGGGGGTAATGTAAGTGTTACCGGCCTGTTAACCGGAAGGGATATAATGGATGCATTAGGAAATAATTATAAAGGGCAACACGTAATTTTACCCGAAATAATTTTTAGAGAAGGTTGCGATATTCTTCTGGATGATGTAAGCATTGATGACCTCCGCCAACGTACTGGAGCTATAATACACACGGTTGATGGCAGTGCCCAGTCATTAGTAAAAGCAGTATTGGAATATTAAATATAAAATTATGATCCTGCTGCCAAAATGCCTATTCGAATGCATAACAGTGAATAATAGGCCTTAAGTTAAGTGGATTTTCAATTAATAATTAAGAATTAAAAATTAAGAATTATTGTAGAAATACTC